>Ga0222662_1000055_pt1:0-75000 | contig 103347 bp, 75 predicted proteins | sample AntAcemetagen600_FD_179821 | JGI IMG/M metagenome (GOLD analysis project Ga0222662, IMG submission 179821) | Saline water microbial communities from Ace Lake, Antarctica - #600 | ecosystem: Environmental > Aquatic > Non-marine Saline and Alkaline > Saline | place: Antarctica: Ace Lake... | reverse complement strand
CGGGCCGTTTTTCAACAGGGGTTGTAGGGCCGTCATGAGATTACGCCGGTGATCTCGAAGAGTTACAAAGTTGTCAGTTAGGAGAAGTCGCATGGAAAGGCGACGCCAAAGTGGGTGATAGCCCCGTATCCGAAAACTGTACAGCCTCTTTCGACGGTTCCTGAGTATCGCGGGACACGTGAAATCCTGCGAGAATCCGGGAGGACCATCTCCCAAGGCTAAGTACTACCTGGTGACCGATAGTGAACGAGTACCGTGAGGGAAAGGTGAAAAGCACCCCGACGAGGGGAGTGAAATAGTACCTGAAACCGTGTGCCTACAGAGTGTTGGAGCCCTTCGGGGTGACAGCGTGCCTCTTGCATAATGAGACGGCGACTTACGATGTCCAGCAAGGTTAAGCGGTTACACGCGAAGCCGAAGCGAAAGCGAGTCTGAATAGGGCGATTTAGTTGGGCGTCGTAGACCCGAAGCCACGTGATCTACCCATGGCCAGGTTGAAGCGAGGGTAATACCTCGTGGAGGACCGAACCCACCAGAGTTGAAAATCTGGGGGATGAGCTGTGGGTGGGGGTGAAAGGCCAATCAAACGTGGAAATAGCTGGTTCTCGGCGAAACCTATTTACGTAGGGCGTCACATGATTACCACCGGAGGTAGAGCACTGACAGGGCTAGGGGCCCCACAGGGTTACCAACCCCTATCAAACTCCGAATGCCGGTGAGTACAGTGTGGCAGTCAGACAGTGGGAGATAAGTTCCATTGTCGAGAGGGAAAGAGCCCAGACTACCGACTAAGGTCCCTAAGTTCATGCTAAGTGGCAAAGGATGTGGAGATTCGAAAACAACCAGGAGGTTGGCTTAGAAGCAGCCATCCTTTAAAGAAAGCGTAATAGCTCACTGGTCTAGAGTCTCTGCGCCGAAAATTCAACGGGGCTCAAGCATGGCACCGAAGTCGTAGACTCCTTAGGGAGTGGTAGCCGAGCGTTCCGTAAGCCTGTGAAGGTGCACCGTGAGGTGTGCTGGAGGTATCGGAAGTGATTATGCCGTCATGAGTAACGATAAAACAGGTTACAAGCCTGTTCGCCGTAAGCCCAAGGTTTCCTGCGCAAGGGTAAACCGCGCAGGGTTAGCCGGCCCCTAAGCCGAGGCCGAGAGGCGTAGGTGATGGGAAACGGGTTAATATTCCCGTGCTTCCTTTGATGAGCAGAGCAGGGACGGAGAAGGGTAGCTGATCCACCGTGTGGTAGTGGTGGTTCAAGCTCGTAGGCCGGCCTCGTAGGAACAAAACGCGAGGCTAAAGCCGAGAAGCGATGACGAAGGGCTCTGCCCTGTAAAGTCAGTGATCCCATGCTTCCAAGAAAAGCTGCGTACTGTGTTGATTCAAAGGGAACCGTACCCCAAACCGACTCAGGTGGGCGGGATGAGAATTCCAAGGCGCTTGAGAGAACTCTGGTTAAGGAACTAGGCAAAACAGCACCGTAACTTCGGGAGAAGGTGTGCCACGTTAGGGTGATGGGACTTGCTCCCTGAGCTCGAGGTGGTCGCAGTGAAATGGCGGTAGCGACTGTTTACTAAAAACACAGGTCTCTGCAAAGTCGCAAGACGACGTATAGGGACTGACGCCTGCCCGGTGCCGGAAGGTTAAAAGGAGGGGTTAGCGCAAGCGAAGCTCCGAATTGAAGCCCCGGTAAACGGCGGCCGTAACTATAACGGTCCTAAGGTAGCGAAATTCCTTGTCGGGTAAGTTCCGACCTGCACGAATGGCGTAACGACTTCCGCACTGTCTCGACCAGAGACTCAGTGAAATTGAATTGGGGGTGAAGATGCCTCCGACCCGCGGAAAGACGGAAAGACCCTGTGAACCTTTACTATAGCTTGGCACTGACATTTGAACGTTCATGTGTAGGATAGGTGGGAGACTATGATCCCGGGCCGCTAGGTTCGGAGGAGTCATCGTTGAAATACCACCCTTGGCCGTTTAGGTGTCTAACCCACGTCGGATATCCCGGCGGGGAACAGTGTCTGGTGGGTAGTTTGACTGGGGCGGTCGCCTCCTAAAAGGTAACGGAGGCGCGCGATGGTTCCCTCAGGCTGATCGGAAACCAGCCGTAGAGTGTAAAGGCATAAGGGAGCTTGACTGCGAGACCTACAAGTCGAGCAGGTGCGAAAGCAGGTCTTAGTGATCCGGTGGTTCCGAATGGAAGGGCCATCGCTCAACGGATAAAAGGTACTCCGGGGATAACAGGCTTATCTCCCCCAAGAGTTCATATCGACGGGGAGGTTTGGCACCTCGATGTCGGCTCATCACATCCTGGGGCTGAAGTAGGTCCCAAGGGTACGGCTGTTCGCCGTTTAAAGTGGTACGCGAGCTGGGTTTAGAACGTCGTGAGACAGTTCGGTCCCTATCTTCCGTGGGCGTAGGAAAATTGAGAAGAGTTGCCCCTAGTACGAGAGGACCGGGGTGAACGAACCTCTGGTGTTCCGGTTGTCAAGCCGTTGGCATTGCCGGGTAGCTATGTTCGGACGGGATAACCGCTGAAAGCATCTAAGTGGGAAGCCTCCTTCAAGATCAGTTTTCCCTGAAGGACCGTGGAAGACGACCACGTTGATAGGCTGGGTGTGGAAGTGCAGCAATGTACGGAGCTAACCAGTACTAATTGTCCGTTCGGCTTGAGCTTGTCTCATCTTGTGAGACGTTTCAGGATTCATACAATCAATCACACTTCATGCAGCTAACTCTTTTGAGTTGCCTGGTGACAATAGCGGAGAGGCCCCACCCGTTCCCATTCCGAACACGGAAGTTAAGATCTCCAGCGCCGATGGTACTGCCGGGGTAACCCGGTGGGAGAGTAGGTCGTCGCCAGGCTTAAAATTCGAAGACCCCGTCAGCATCGCTGGCGGGGTTTTCGTCGTTCTGGGCTCCCGATTCCAACTGCGACGCCCAGGATCCGACCGCGGTCCCGAGGGGCCGCGAGTCCGCTCCATACCTGGTTTGTGGATACAAGCGCCACGTGGCCGCCGACGCCGACATCGCAGGTCTCATCTGTGCCGTCGCCCTGCTTCCGGCCAACGTGAGAGAGTACGACGGTGCCTCGCCCCTCCTCGCCGACCTCGAATCGCGCGGGTGGACTCTCGATGAGGTCCAGGCTGATCGGGGCTACCTACCGGCACCGGGGCTGCGCCGGAGATGCAAGGCGGGCATGAGGCTTGTCTCGAAGCCACCCACGCCAATCCGCCGGGAGGGCCGATTTAGCAAGGCGGACTTCTCCATCGACATCGATGCAGCGACGTTCACCTGCCCGGCCGGCAAGACCGCAGCGATCAGCCAGAAGAAGAGTCGCGTCTCTAGGAGGAGATCGAGCCCATCAGGCAGGGATCACGTCGCTCCCCAGGACGTATTGCCCCTCGGGGCGGTCGTTCAAGGTGTCGCTCTCGGCGTTGACCCGCCCGACGACGACGCAGGCCCGTATTACCGCTCTTCAAGCGGAGGCTAGGTCTCCGTGGTATCGCCTCGCCCGCGAGCTGGAAGGCAACCGCGTGCTCGAGATTCGCGGACGGTCAGCGCTGCCGGCCGAGGCGTCGCTTGAGGATCCCGATGACTTCGACGAGCTCGGGATGCCGGGTGAGGGCGGCGGTCCCCGCATACACGACGACGGCGAGGGCCAGAAGCGCGACGTAGGGCACCAGGAGCGCGCCTCCGTGCGTTCCTGGTGCGATGAGTGCCGGTGTCGCGGCGATGACGGCCCCCGCCATCGCGGCGGTGGCCAGACCCGAGCGTAGAATCGAAGGCCCGGTGACGTCGTCTGACAAGGGACCGGTGTGGCGACGCAACAACCAGGTGAGCGCAAGCGCCTGAAGGAAGGCGCTCGCCGTGTTGGCGAGCGCGATACCACCGTGGCGCATGGGCTCAGCGAGCGCGTAGCAGAGCACCACGTTGAGGAGCATCGAGGCGAACGCCACGAAGACCGGCGTCTTTGTGTCTTTGAACGCGTAGAAGACCGGGACGAAGATCCGCGCGAGCGCGATGTGAACCAGCCCCAGGAGGTGGAACGCCAGCGCGTACGAAGTCATGGCTGTGGACTCGGCGCCGAACGCGCCGCGCTCAAACAGCAGAGACGCGGTCTCCTGCCGGAGGAGGAACAGGCCGACCAACATCGGGAAGCAGACAAAGCAGCTGAGCCGCACGGCGTAGAGGATGGTGTCGCTGACGTCATCGAGTCGACCCGCCGCTGCGTCCCGAGAGAGGCTGGGGAGGACGACGGTGGAGATCGCCACGGCAAAGACGCCAAGGGTGAGCTCGAGGAGACGCGACGAGTACTGAAGTGAGGAGACGGCGCCGCCGCCGAGGCCCCAGGCGATCGCCTGACTCACCATCACGTTGACCTGATAGACGCCCGCTCCGAAGAGAGTCGGCACGAGGAGCCAGAGGGCACGCCGAACCTGTGGGCCCACGCGGAAGTCAGGACTCCACCGATACCCCAGCTTGAAGACAAACGGGATCTGAACAGCGAACTGCAGCACACCGCCCAGGAGCACGCCGATCGCGAATGCGAACGCCATCTCATCGACGGAGCTAGCGAGAGCTACCGCCGCACCGATGATGGCGATGTTCATGGCGATGGATGAGGCCGCGCTGATCCAGAACACCCGATAGGTGTTGAGCACACCCTGCGCGACGGCGGCGAGGGCCACGAACAAGATGTACGGGAACATCCATCGCGTGAGGGTCGTTGTCAGCTCCAGCGCCGCGGGGTCGATGCTGCGCCCGCCCAACAGCGCGAACAGGCCGACGATGACGGAGGCTCCCAGCATCCCCACGGCGGAGATGATCGTGAGGGCGAGGAGAACCAGGTTGAAGTATCGGTTGGCGAAGCCCATCGCCGCGGCCGAGCCCTCGGTCTCTTCGACCTCGCTGAGGACCGGGATGAAGCCGGCGCTCATGGCCCCCTCGGCGACGAGACGTCGGAGGAGATTCGGGATCTGGAAGGCGAGCCCGAAGGCATCCGACGCCATGCTGGTGCCGAGGTAGTGAGCGCGTACCTGCTCGCGAACAAGCCCTAGAACTCGTGAGCCAAGCGTGATTACACTCATCACGGCGGCAGAGCGGAGGAGGCCTGCGCGCTTGCCTGCCCGTTTGTCTCCTTGCATCTGCCTTCTTCCGCTCGTTATGGTCGGCCGAACTTCAAGGAGTGCCCTGTGCCCGCGCTAGCCAAGATCCTGCCTGCCCTGATCGTCGCTGTCGCGGTCGTCGGCTGCTCAGAGAGCCAGCTTCGGGCGCAGTACGAGGAACCTCAGTTCTTCGACCAGCCCGACACCCTCGGCCCGACCAGTTGGATTGACGAGTTCCAGCAGAGAACCGTCCCCCAATCGGACATCTTGTTCGTGGTCGACAGCTCGTGCTCGATGAGCGACGAGCAGGAGGAGCTCGCATCCAATTTCGACGCGTTCATCCAGAGCTTCGTCGACACCACTCTCGACTATCACATTGGTGTCGTGGAAGGCGATCTCGCCCCAAACACCCCGAGCCAGTGGGGAATCCTGCGCGAGTACGGCGGAGAGCGGTGGATTGACCCGGACACCCCGAACAAGGTCGAGGCGTTCAACGCGCTGGCGAACGTCGGCGCAAACGGTGATGGGAGCTGTGAGATGGGTCTCTCGGCGAGCCACGCCGCGTTGACGTTTCAGTCGTCGATCGGGGGACCGAACGAGGGGTTCTACCGTGAGGATGCGCTTCTCTCCATCATCGTGGTGAGCGACGAGCCCGACCGCTATGCGGACGGCGGGTTGTTCGACGTCTGCGGTGGCATGACGCCCAACGAGTACATCCCCTGGTTCCTTTACGACGTGAAGGGCCCCACCGCCAGCGACAGCTTGTTCTTCACCGGCATCATCGGCGACCGTCCGAATGGGTGCGATACGGCGAACAACAGCGCGTCGGAGGGCACCGGCTACTGGGACGTCATCGACAACGTGGGCGGGAACTTCCTCTCCATCTGCTCCACCGACTGGTCCGTCTTCTTGACCGAACTCGGGCTCGAAGCGGCAGGCATGAAGCGGGTCTTCTACCTGCGTCGCATTCCCATGGAGGGCACCCTCGAAGTCACGATCGACGATCAGGTCGCAGACCCGGCGACGTGGACGTACGACAGGATCACGAACTCGGTCACGTTCCCCATCGAGTTCATTCCCGCGGAGCTGTCCGTGGTGAAGGCCACGTACGAGCTGGTCGAGGACGTCGGCGCTCAGCCTCCGGTCGAGTAGCTCGGCTCAGCGCTTCCTGCGCTGGTCGTTGGCGTCGGCCCGGGCCGTCCAGATCGCGAGTCGATCGCGGATCATCTTCTCGTACCCTTGGTCGCCTGGAGAATAGAAGCCGGCGCCGACGAGCTCGTCGGGCAAGTACTGCTCGGCCACGAAGTCTCCGGCATATCCATGGGGGTTCTTGTAGCCCTTGCCGTAGCCGAGCTTCTTCATCAGCGGCGTGGACGCGTTGCGAAGGTGCATGGGCACGGGCAGCGCCCCCCGGTCCCGCACTGCCTTCGCCGCTTCGAAGTACCCCTTGGTCGAGCCTGACTTTGGCGCGGTGGCGAGATAGAGGGTGGCCTGGGCGAGCGGGTACTTGCCCTCGGGCAACCCGAGGAAGTGGAGCGCATCCTTGCAAGACATCGCGATCTGTAAGGCTCGAGGGTCCGCCACCCCGATGTCTTCTGAGGCGAAGATCACCAGCCGCCTCGCGATGTACATCGGGTCTTCGCCAGCCTCGACCATGCGGGCGAGCCAGTAGAGCGCCGCGTTGGGATCGCTCCCCCGCATCGACTTGATGAAGGCCGAGACGACGTTGTAGTGCTCCTCGCCGCTGCGGTCATAGAGCAAGGACGCCTCGCCCAGTGCCTCGGCGAGCTCTTCGGCCCCGAGGGCGGGCGCGTCGAGCAGCCGATCTCGGAAGTGCAACCCCACGCGCTCCAGCGCGCCAAGCGACCGTCGCGCATCGCCACCTGACGCCATGACCAGCTGGGTCAACGCCTCATCGTCGATGCGCAGCCCCAGACTGCCGAGTCCCCGGTCCGCATCCACGAGGGTCGCCGAGAGCAGCGCGACGAGGGCCACCGTCGCGATCGGCTTGAGAACATGCACCGAGCAGCGGCTGAGCAGCGCCCCGTTCACCTGGAAGGACGGGTTCTCGGTCGTCGCGCCCACCAGCGTGATGAGCCCTGACTCGACATGGGGCAGGAACGCGTCCTGCTGCGACTTGTTGAACCGATGAATCTCGTCCACGAACAGCAACGTGCGCGCGAGTGGATCACTACGCCGCCGGACCTGCGCCCGGGCGATGATCTCCCGAAGCTCCTTCACCCCCCCGAGCACCGCCGAGAATGGCTCGAAGGTGGCTGAGGTGTGGCTCGCGAGCAGGCGAGCCAGGGTGGTCTTGCCGCAGCCCGGGGGGCCCCACAGCAGCATCGACCCGACCCGGTCCGCTTCGATCGCGCGCCGCAGCGCCTTCCCCGGGGCGATCAGATGGTCCTGCCCGATGACCTCGTCGAGAGTGCGAGGACGCATCCGTTCGGCGAGGGGGATGTGGAAGAGCTGAGGTAGGGCGGTGCGTTCCAAGGGCGGGGAGTATAGGCGGACCGTCCGTCCGGCCAACCGCCGCCCCGCAGACTCGGTGCTATGAGTGCGCTCCGCGTCATGAGCGACCTCCCTCTCAGCAACGGATTCCCGCGACTGCTGCGCTACCTGCGCGGACAGAAGCACCGGTACGCGTTGGGCGTCGTCGCGCTCCTCCTGACCAACCTGTGCACGGCCGGGATCCCCTACCTCACCAAGCAGGTGTTCGACGCCTTTGGCGGCGACGCGGGGCCGGACGCCGTCGTGGGACTGGTCGCGCGCTACGCGCTCGGGATCGTAGGCCTCGCCGTGCTGATGGCCCTCTTCCGTGTGATCTCGCGAGTCGTCATCTTCGACGGCGGCCGAGAGATCGAGTACGAGATCCGCAACGAGCTGTATGCGCATCTGCAGCGGCTCTCGCCCACCTTCTTCGGTCGGATGCCGGTGGGAGATCTCATCTCCCGGGTCACGAACGACATCACCGCCCTGCGTCTGCTCGGTGGCCCGGGGGTCCTGAACATCGCGAACACCGTGCTCGTCTACGTGACCGCCGTCACCCCGATGCTTGTCATCAGCCCCACGCTCACGCTGTGGGCGCTCGCTCCGCTGGTGTTGGTGTTTGGCTTCACCCGGGCGGTGGGCCGTCAGATCTACGAGGTCAGCTACGCCATGCAGGGCGAGCTCTCGAACGTGTCCGCCATCGCCAACGAATCCATCACGGGCATCCAGGTGCTGCAGGCCTACTCGCGCGAGGCCGAGCGGCAGGAGGCGTTTGTCGAAGCCTCCGACAAGTACCGCGGGGCCTACCTGCGGTGGGTCTTGCTCCGCTCGGTGCTCCTCCCGATCCTCGCGGGCATGGGCGGCATCGGTACGCTGATGATCGTCTACTTCGGCGGGCGCTCTGTCATCACTGGCGTGTTGACCCTGGGGGACTTCGTCGCCTTCATGGGCTACCTCGCCATGCTGATGTGGCCCACCGTGGCCCTGGGGTGGATGATCTCCCTGTGGCAGAGAGGCCGCGCCGCCGCCGACCGCATCGCTGAAGTGCTCGACACGGAACCCGAAGTGGTGTCCCCGGCGAACACCGTGGACCTGCCGGAGAAGCTGACCGGAAGCATCGAGTTCCGCGGGCTCAACTTCGGGTGGCCCGACGGGCATGGTGAGCGAACTCCCGTCCTTCACGACGTCTCCTTCACCGTGAGTCCCGGCGAGCAAGTGCTCATCGTGGGGCCCAGCGGAGCGGGCAAGTCGACCCTGGTGTCCCTCCTCCCCCACCTGTCGGAGCTCGCGCCCGGCTCGGTGTTCGTCGGAGGGCGGGATGTGCGGGACTACCCCCTCGAGTGGCTGCGCCGGCGCATCGCGTTTGTGCCGCAGGAGCCGTTCCTCTTCTCGATGACGGTGGAGCAGAACATCGGCTTCGGCTCCGAGGAGGTCGACCCCGCCGCTGTGCGGCGTGCCGCCGATCTGGCAGCTCTCACCGGGGACATCGAGAGGTTTCCTCGCGCGTGGGAGACCCCGGTGGGCGAACGCGGAGTCACGCTGTCCGGTGGGCAGCGCCAGCGCATGACCATCGCCCGCGCCGCGGTGCTCGACCCGGCGATCTGGGTCTTTGACGACTGCCTCAGCTCCGTAGACGCCGAGACCGAGCAGACCATCATTCGCGGGCTGCGCGAGATGACCGGTGGCGCGACAGCCCTGTTCGTCACCCACCGCCTGCTGGGCTTCGAGGGCGTCGACCGTGTGGTGGTCCTGCGCGATGGCTGCGTCGCCGAGAATGGGACCCACGAACAGCTGCTCGCGGCCGGGGAGTGGTACGCCAGGCTCTACAAGAAGCAGCGCCTGGACCTCGAGATCGCAGCCGAGACAGAGGACGTGGCCTGATGGCGGACACCTCACTCATCGACATCCCCCTGCTGCGTCGGGTGGCCCCATTCGCCTGGGCCCACCGCAAGCCGCTGGGGATCGCGCTTCTCCTGCTGCCTCTGACTGCGGGGATGCAACTCGTGCCCCCTTGGCTCATCAAGCAGGCCATCGATGGGCCGATCGCGGCTCGGAACCCTGATGGTCTTGGCGTGATCGCGCTTCTGATGCTGGGGGCCCTCGTCGTCCAGTACTCGCTCCAGTTCGTGCAGTCCTACGCGATGCACCTCGGGGGCCAGGGGATCGTGCACGACCTGCGCTGTGCGGTGCACGGGCACCTGCTAACGCTGCACGACCGGTACTTCCGCAAGAACCCGGCAGGCCGGCTGCTGACGCGGTGCACGAACGACGTCGAGGGCATCGGCGAGATGTTCGCCTCGGGGTTCCTCACCCTATTCGCTGACCTCATCCTTCTCGCTGGGATCTGCATCGCGCTGGTCGTGCTGAACTGGAAGCTCGCGCTGGTGACGTTCGCCGTCATGCCGGCCCTCTTCCTCGTGTCGCGCTGGTTCCAGCAAGCGCTCCGCGGCGCATACCAGGAGATTCGCGCGCGGGTCTCGGTGCTCAACGCCTACCTCCAAGAGCGAATCTCGGGCATCCAAATCATCCAGCTCTTCGCCCAGGAAGACAAGGCTCTGGCGGACTTCCGAGACCACAGCGAGGAGCTGATGACCACCCACCTGCGCAGCATCAAGCTCGACGCGGCGCTCTTCGCTTTTGTGGACATGATGAGCTACCTCGTGACGGCGCTGCTGCTGTGGTGGGCCGCGGGACCGATCGTCGAGGACGCACTCACTCTCGGCGCGCTGGTGGCGTTCGTGGACTACGTGCGCCGCTTCTTCCAGCCCATTCGGGACCTCAGTCAGAAGTTCGCCACCATGCAGGCCGGCCTCGCGTCGGCTGAGCGGGTGTTCGGGTTGCTCGACGAGACCCAGCGAATCCCGGCAGACGCCGAGCCAACAGCCTTGGCCGAGGTGGCGGGTCGCATCACGTTCGATGCGGTGCACTTTGAGTACATCGCAGGGGAGCCAGTCCTGCGGGGACTCAGCCTGGACGTCGCACCGGGCGAGAAGGTGGCGCTCCTCGGGGTCACGGGTGCGGGGAAGTCCACGGCGCTTCGCCTCATCAACCGCACGTACGACGTCGATCGGGGCTCTGTGTCGCTCGATGGAGTGGACGTCCGGCGCCTCGCACCGGCTGCTCTTCGGAGGGCCATCGGCGTCGTGCTCCAGCAGGTCATGCTGTTCATGGGCAGCGTGCGCAGCAACCTCACCCTGGGCGACCGCACGGTGACCGACGAGGAGCTCTGGGTGGCGCTCGACCGGGTTGGCGGCCGGGCGATCGTCGAGCGTCTCGGCGGTCTGGATGCGGACCTGTCTGAGGGCGGGCGCAACCTCTCCGCGGGGGAGCGACAGCTGCTCGCCTTCGCGCGCGTGCTCGTCTACGACCCGCGCGTCCTCGTGCTCGACGAGGCGACATCAAACATCGACACGTTCTCGGAGGAGCGAATTCAGAGCGCAGTTGCCCGCGCGATGGAGGGGCGCACCGCCATTGTCGTCGCGCACCGACTCTCCACAATCCAGCAGGTGGACCGGATCGTGGTGCTCAAGGGAGGGCGCGTCGCCGAGCAAGGGAGCCACGCGGAGCTGATGGAGGCCGGCGGGCTGTACCGCAAGCTTTACGAGAACTACTACTCCGGCCCCGCCGCCGCGTGACCCTGGGCTCTTGCACGGACCCAGCGAGACAGCTATCCCCTCGCTCGTGTCCGTCCCCCCTCGCAAGAACGGCCTGCTGAGCGCGTTCGTGGTCCTCGCCGTGCTCCTCGGGGGAGTGTGGATGTGGATCGGCACGCCCCTGTCCGCGTCGACGGCCCGTGGCGTCATCCCGGGGTTGGAGGACGAGCCGTTCTATCCCCCGGCGGACCCAATGGCTGACGGGATCCTCGGAGCAGCTCGTGAAGGTCTGCTTCATCGCGTGGCTCAGCTGCGGGCAAAGGACCTGGGCGCGGCGGCGGTCGCAGACGTGGCCGCGGAGCCGTCTCAGAGCGATGCGCCGGTGCCCGCTGCAGCCGTCCCTCCGCTTGCGCCGGTCCTCACACGCTGGCCGCAGTTGGCGGAGATCGCGACGGGCGACCTGTGGGTGCTGTCCCTGTACCTCCCCACCCCCGTCGAGGAGGCGCGCGGGCCGCACGTCGTCGAGCTCACCACCGCCGACCTCGACGCGGCGGTCGCCGGTCTGCTCGATGAGTTGCCAGCGAGCGCGAAGCGCGCTGCGCTCCTCGAGGAGGGCCGCTGGAAGGTGGATCGAGTCCTCCCTGGACGTCGCCCGCTCCCCCCAAACGGGGGATACAAAGGCGTGGCGGTGGACGCGGGGATCGACGGCATCGAGCTCGTGCATCCCGACCGCGGCGCCCCCTATCGGTATCTGCCCAGCTGGAGCGCGGAGAGCCCGGTCAAGCGCCGTCGCATCGTCAGTGCCGCCAGGAAGTCGGCTCGGGCGCACGGATGGTCCAAGGACCAGGCGAATCTGGCGACGACCCAGGCGTTCCGCACCCGGGCCTACGTCGAGGCCCTCGGTGGCGGCGCACCGGCGCGGCCCAGCCAGCGTGGCAACGTCCCTGGCCCCGAGTCCACCGTGGAGGTCGTCCGCAACTCCATCGCCATCGCCGCCGACTACCTGGCTCGCGAGACCGACTCGACTGGCCGCTTCACCTATCGCTACGAGGCGCACAAGGACACCAACGGTCCGAGCTACAACATGCTTCGGCACGCGGGCACTGCGTACTCGATGTTCCAGACGTACCGCTTGACCGGTGATGAGGAGGTCTTTGCGGCGGCGTCGCGGGCGATGACCTACTTCCGGGCCCGGATGATGGAGGACAAGGGGCTCCCAGGCGTCTGGTTCATCCTCGACCCTGGCGGCAAGCGCAAGCGCGCGAAGCTCGGTGGCGCGGGGCTGGGGCTCCTGGCGTTCGTCGAGATGGAGAAGGCACGCCCCGGCTCCTCGGACTACGAGGCGATGTTTGGCCTCGCCCGGCACATCGAGCGTTCCCAGCTCCCCCATGGTGAGTTCGAGTCATTCTGGAACTGGGACGGCAAGGAGCGAACGGACCGCAAGAGCACGTTCTATCCCGGCGAAGCCATCCTGGGGCTCGTGCGCCTGCACCAGCTCACGGGTCAGGCGCGCTGGCTGGACGTCGCCGAGCGCGGAGCTGACTACCTGGTCAATGAGCGCTTCAAGGCGCTGGGACTACGGGTCTATGTACCGCCCGACGCGTGGCTGCTCCAGGCACTGGAGGAGCTCGATCGGGAGCGTCCCGCGAAGCACCGCCAGCGCTATGCGTTCTCCGTCTCCAACTCCATCGCGCGTCACAAGCTGATGGACCCTGAGACCGCACCGCCGGACCTGCTCGGCGGGGATGTGGGTGGCCTGCAGTCGCTCCCTCTCGCCGCGAACTCGGGCAGCTACGGCGAGGCCCTGACCGCTGGGGCCCGGCTGGAGAAGCGGGTGCGGCCCGGTGAGACCACGCATCAGGGGTACGCGGCGACGAACCTGACCATGCAGTTCAGGAACCAGTTCACCGAGGCCAACGACTGGTTCTTGCCCAACCCTGCGCGGGCGCACGGGGGGTTCCGGTTCCGGCCGAACGACCACGAGATCGGCAATGACGTGGTTCAGCACAACATCTCGGGCCTCGTCGGGATGTTGCAGTTGATGGACCCCGACGCTCCGAACATCGGCTTGATCGTCGGGCCAGACGAGCGGTCGGCTGCGCTCGTCGCCGCGATGGAGGCCCTGCCATGAGCAAGCTCCCCATGCTGTGTGCAGTCGCGGCGGTCGTGATCGGCGCGCTGGGACCCTGGATGATGGCAGGCGAGCCCAAGCGCACGGACGCGACGCTGGTGGCTTGGCTGGCGTGCGGGGCTCTGGTTGCGGTGTTCGCGGGGTTCCTCGCGGGGCGACGCGACGAGACGAGCGGCTCGACCTGGCCGGGGCTCGCGGGCGTTCTCCTGGCGGGTGGCTGCCTGGCCACGCTTGGCATGGCGGTCGGGGCAGAGCGTCAGAACTACTGGGACGCGTGGCACTTCGCGTCGATCCTCTGGGCGGGGGCTGGCTCCGCCGCCGTCGGTCTGGTGGCGGTGTGGACATCCCGTAGCAAGACGAACGCCGCGGCATTTGCCTTGCCGTTCGCTGCGCTTCTCATGGGGGCGTACCTGCTGCTGTGGTCGTGGATGACGTTCGCATTTGTGCAGGACATCGAGGGCGCCATCGTGCGCTGGACGTACCTGATCACGCATGGCTGAGAGCCCAGACCACGCCGCGGTCTGGTTCGTGTCCGATGTCCACCTCACGCCATCGAGGCCGGAGCGCACCGCTCGCTTCCTCCGCTTCCTCGAAGACCGCGTCGCTCCCGCCGGAACGGACCTGGTCATAGCCGGCGACCTCTTCGACTGGTGGTTCGGCGCGTGGCCTCCTCCGCCCGACGTGGCTCAGGTCATCGCGGCCCTGGAAGCGCTGCCGGGGGCTGTGCTGTGGATGGAGGGCAACCACGACCTCTTCGTGGGGCGGGGACTCCGCGCATCCAGTCCCATCGCGACCAGCGCGGAGCCCGTCGCGATGAGCCGGTTCGACATGACCCTTCACGTGGCTCACGGCGACATGGTCGATCCCGCCGAGCGCGGCTACCGGCTGTTCCGAGGCTTCCTCCGAGGCGTCCCCGGCCGAGCGGGGGCCCGACTCCTGGGACAGCGGGCTGCTCGCTGGCTCGGCTCGAGCGCGGCGACAGGAAGCCGCGCCGCGCAGGGTGGGGTTGACGGCTACGACGGGCTGAGTCAGGGGTGGTTGGACGCAGCGCGCGCCTACGCCGCTCAGAACGACGCCAGCATCACCGTGCTCGGACACGGGCACTGGCTCGGCTGGTGGGACGGCCTGGTGTGCCTGGGCGACTGGCTGCGCTGGTCGAGCTACGGACGGCTCGATCCCTCGGGGCTGAGTCTTTGGCAGTACAAAGCAGGGGGCGACGAGCTACTACTCGACGCCCCCTCCGGTGCTTTGGACTACGAAGCCGTCACGGCTCGGGGTCTGGCTCTCTAGGAGAAGATCCCGTCCGTCGGCGGCGGCACGAGGACCGAGCCCGGTGCATCGGCAGCGACCTCGGCGATCGCGACGGGGGGCGGGACCTCGACGGCGGGCCTGGACTCGTCCTTGCTCTTGCCGCGCTTCGACCGGCCGTTGCTCTTGGGCTCTTCGCTGGCTCCGTTGCTGTCCGACTTGCTGTCCGACTTGCTGCCCTGAGTATCGGACTTGCTCTCGCTATCGCGTCCGCGCCGCCGACTCCGACGCTTGCGACGCCCGCGGCTATCCCGCTCCTCGCCGTCGCTGTCCTTGTCGCTGCGCTTGCGGTCGCCGCTCGGCTTACGGCCGCGGCCCGAGTTGCGGTCGCTGGACGAGTCCTGGTCCTCTTCCCCGTCCACGTCCTCGCCATCCTCGGCGGCCTCCAGGACGACTGGCGTACCCGCGAGGTGGGCTTCCCGTCGCGTCTTGCGCGCCTCTCGACGGCGTCGGCTCCGCCCGGCAGGGCTGGTGCGCTCGCGCTCGGCGTGGGTCAGAGCTTCCGCTTCGGCGCGCTCGGCCGCTTCAGCCTCGTCTTCCGCGGCCAGCATCGCCTCGATCTCTGCGTCCTCCTCGTCCGAGAACAGGGCCGCCTCTCGGCGATCCGCCTCCTCACGGTCGACTCGCGCCGCCAGGGCCTCACGCCGCTGCTGGAGCTCGTAGCGCTCGCCCTCGGACAGTTGGCTCATGGACATCGGCGAGATGCCCACCTGGTTGCGGTGCACTCCCGTCCGGGCCTCGATGGTGATGATGATGCCGAACCGGTCCTCCAGCGCCACCAGATCCCGCCGCCGCGTGTTGAGCACGTGGTTGGCGATGTCGGGGTGCATGGTCACGGTGGCCTTGTCGATCAGCCCGCTCGAGGCCTTCGCTTCGAGCTTGCGAAGCAGACCCAGAGAGAGGAACTCGGGCGTCGGAACCGTGCCCGTGCCCTCGCATGCCAGACACGGCTGATGGGTCTGGAACTGGAGCGCCTGCTTGATGCGCTGCCGGTTCACCTCCATGAGGCCGTTGTCGCTGATCTTGCTGATGTAGGTGCGGGCTTTGTCGTCCTTGAGCGAGTCCTTGATGGTCTTCTCGACCGCCCGGTTCTGCTTGCTCGTCGACATGTCGATAAAGTCGATGACGATGAGGCCACCGATGTCGCGCAGTCGCAGCTGACGGGCCACCTCACTGGCGGCCTCTAGGTTCGTGTGAGAGGCCGTCTCCTCCTGGCTCTTGGCCTTCGTCGAGCGGCCCGAGTTCACGTCGATGGACGTCAGCGCCTCGGTCGGGTCGATGAGGATGTAGCCACCAGATGGCAGATCCACGCGACGGCTGAAGACCGCCTCGATCTGCTCCTCGACGCGATAGCGCGTGAACAGCGGCGTCTTGTCTTCGTAGAGCGTGATGGCCTTGTGGCTCCGCGGCATCACCGTCTTGATGTACTCGCGGGCCTTCTGGAAGGCGGTCCCGTTGTCGATCAGGATCTCTTCTACCTCGGGCTCGTAGTAGTCCCGAATCATCCGCACGACGAGGTCGCGGTCCTCGAACAGCAGCGCGGCGCCGCGGTTCTTGCGACCCCGCTTGCCACGCCCGCGCTTGCTCTTCAGGCCGGACTCAGCGGACTTGAGGATCTCCTTCCACGTGCGCACCAGGTGCGCCGCATCGCGATTGAGATCGGTCTTCGTGCGGTTGGTGCCTGCGGTGCGGACAATGAAGCCGTACTCCTCGGGGATCTTGAGGCCGGCCGCGATCTCCTTGATCTTCTTGCGGCGGCCCTCGTCGCCGATGCGCCGGGACACCCCGCGGGAGTCGTCCAGCGGCATGAGCACGATGTAGCGACCGGCCAGCGAGACGTGGCTGGTGAGCGCAGCGCCCTTGTTGCCGACAGCGTCCTTGACCACCTGAACGATGATCTCGTGACCCTTGCGCATCACATCTTCGATGCGAGGCTTGCCGTCTTTCTTGGGCTTCTCGTGGTAGCAGCTCGGGTGGATCTCGTCGATCGGCAGGAAACCCTGCTTGTCGGCGCCGATATCCACGAAGCACGCATTGAGGCTGGCTTCGACGTTCGCGACGACGCCGCGGTAGACGTTGCCTTTGAGGAGGCCCGCGTCTTGGACCTCGATCTCGAATTGCTCGAGCTTGCCGTTATTCAGGATGGCGGCGCGTACTTCTTCGGTACGCGTCGCGTTGATAAGCATCAGTTTGGTCAAGGGAAACCCTGGGGTTGTGACGCGGGCAGATCACGACGGTGAGGCACTGCTTGGTGCCTGTCTTCGTCTCGAACCGCAGCGATGCCTCGGCGTCGATGGTCATTGAGATGAACTCTCGGAGTCCGCCTGGATTGGCGGGGGTCGGAGCGCAGGGTGGATGTGGGTTCCGAAGAACTCCCGACCTCAGCGCCCGGATCGAATAGAAGCAACTTTCGTCCCGGCGGGTCTAAATGTCAAGGCCGGCGCAGCGATGCCCTTGTCCCCGCTGATGCCAGCGGTTACCTTGCCCGCTCGGTGAGCGCGTGGTGTGCGCTGCTCCCGTTCCCAAAGAAAATCGAATTGGAAGGTGTGTGCCATGCCGGCCACGAAGTGGGAGTACCGGATCTTTCATGATCTGACGGCTCCAGACCTCAATCCCCTCGGCCTCGAAGGCTGGGAGTTCGTCACCGTCGAGTTCGACGATGAGGGAGAGATCCTCAATGCGTTCGCCAAGCGCGTGCTCGGTGGCGGCCAGGCGTCCAACCAGGGTGGCGGCGGCGGCGGAGGGAGCCGACGTAGGCGTCGTCGTAGCGGCGGCGGCGGCGGCAACAAGGGTCAAGGCGGGGGCTCGGGACACCCCATCGGCCCCATGACCTAGCGGCCGGAGTTCCCGGACGCGACGAGCTATCGAGCCGGCGCAGTTCCCACCCGGGTGACGAAGTACGACATGCGGTCGGCGGCCCAGTCGAACCCAGTGCAGGCGTCGCTAATCTCGCGGTGCGTGTACGAGAAGACGTTCACCACTTCGTAGACACTCTCGCCGATCGTGAACTCGGCGGTGTCTGTGGGCCACAACTCGAACGGGTCGTTCGCCGGCCCCTCGGGCGTGACGGGCTGCGGCGTGAAGCGCACCGCGAGGTTGAACAGCTTCGCGCACTGGAACTCGGTGAGGTTCGGGCAGCCCCGGTCCACCGCGTCGATCGACGTGAAGAACGGGTGGTTGTTGTTCGCCGGGAACGCAAAGCCCAGCGTGCTCGGCTCCGCGAGGAAGCGCAGCGCGCCTCCGTCGTCGGGGCTGTCCAGCAGCGCGAACCCGCTGATGAGCGAGCCGCTGCTCAGGTCCATCTGGAAGAACGCCACCATCTCTTCGTCGAGGACCGCCGGCAGGTCGTACCCCGGCGGAAGTTCGGCCGTGATCTCCAGCCAGTCCGGCTCCCAGTCGTCCTCGGGCTCATCTGGCGGCAGCGTCTCCACCCGCACGATGCGCTTGTCGTCGTCGCCAGGATCGGTGTCGACGCGCACCACCTTGCCCTCGATCGGCAGGCCGATCTGCTGCCACCCGTTGAGGACCATCAGGTCCTCGAGCCCGTCCATCGGGTAGTCGACCCCGCCGAAGCGCAGGAAGAAGTCGAAGGTCACGCCCGAGAGTGAGAAGTTCGAGCAGCCCTCTGGCGGCTCGATCAGCGGGGTGGAGTCGTCGTCATCTGCCGCGGTGGGGCAGGCTATGAGCAGCGTCGCGGCGAGGCCGAGTAGCAGCGGGCGAGTCAGGGCGGCGAGTGTGCGTGGCATGCGCGTCTCCAGGGGTCCGGGAGCCTACACTACGACCCGCGGACGGCCGAGCACGAGGCCGTTCCAGACCCGGAGAGCCCCGACGATGAGCAAGCGACGCTTTGGAATCCTCACTGGTGGCGGGGACTGCCCTGGCCTCAACGCCGTCATTCGGGCGGTCGTGCGCACCGTCGAGAACGAGGCTCCCGACATCGAGATGCTCGGGGTTCGCAACGGGTTTCATGGCCTGATCGCGGATCGGCTCGAGTCCCTGGGTCCTGATGACGTCTCGGGGATCCTGCCTCGAGGCGGGACCATCCTCGGCTCCTCGAACCGAGACAACCCCTTCGACTTTGATGGCAGCATCGACGGTGAGCAGCTCCGCGGTGACGTGTGCGCGCGGGTCCTCCGGACCGCGGCCCGCCGGGGCCTCGAGGGGCTCGTGGTGATCGGAGGCGACGGCACGCAGGACATCGGGCATCGCATCGCGCGGCGCTCCCGCGAGACCGGCCCCGAGCTTGGCGTCATCGGGGTGCCGAAGACGATCGACAACGACCTCAAGGCCACCGACCGGACGTTCGGCTTCGACACCGCGGTGGGAATCTGCAGCGAGGCCATCGACCGCATTCACACCACCGCCGAGAGCCATCACCGCGTGATGTTCGTCGAGGTCATGGGCCGCACGGCGGGCTGGATCGCGCTCCACGCGGGGCTGGCGGCGGGCGGGGACGTCATCTTGATCCCCGAGATCCCGTTCTCGGTGCAGTCCGTGGCCGACGCCGTGGAGGCCCGCCGTCAGCGCGGCAAGGGATTCTCCATCGTCGTCGTCGCCGAGGGCGCCATTCCCGAAGGGGGGGACCCGGTCTTCCGCACCGCGACCGACGGGACCAAGCGCAAGTCGCTGGGCGGCATCGCGCGCATCGTGGCCGAAGAGGTCGAGCGGCTGACGGGCCTCGAGTCCCGAACCACCATCCTGGGTCACGTCCAGCGGGGCGGGACGCCGAGCGCCTTCGACCGTGTGCTCGCGACCCGGTTCGGCGTGTGCGCTGCTCGGGAGGCCATCGCTGGCCGCTGGGGAACTCTCGCTTCCCTGCGAGGCGCGGAGGTGGTGCCGGTTCCTCTCGCCGAAGCCGTCGGTTCGCCGCGACTCGTGGATCCCGGCGGCGAGATGGTCTCGGTGGCGAGGGCCACGGGCGTCAGCTTCGGAGACCGCCCCATCACGGTGCACTGAGATCGAACTCAGCGAGGAGAGTGTCCAGTCGCATCTGGCATTCCCTGCCGACTTCCGGCGCGATACCGAGCACCTGGCTGCTCTGAACGCATAGCTGCCAGGACTGCGCGGCCTTGCGCATCTGAGGCTCCAGCCGAGGCGCAAGCCAGGTCGCCAACGCGGCCGCAGCCAGGTCATTGACGTCATCCGCGCTGGCCTGCCGCGCCGCGGCGTGCAGACCCGCCAGCGCCTCGGCGGTCTCGAGCCAGCCCGACCCGAGGTCCAGCAACGCCCGGGGCGCCCAGATCTCGGGCAGCCCCGCCGCCACGGTGTAGTGGGCCTCAGCCTTCGCGAGCGCCTCGGCCCGCTGAGCGATGCGCTTCGTGACGGTCTTGCGGGGCCGCAGCGTCAGTCGAATCGACGCGGCTTCGGAACGCCACAGCGTGCCCCGCACCACCGCGGCTTCGGCGCGAAACCAGTCCAGAGATGCGCCTCGGCGGTCTCGATCCCCGTCGTCTCCGGCTGCCTCGAGCGCCTTCCCAACGCGCAGCACCCGATTCACCGCAGACGTCCGTCGGCCCGAGAGGCTGTCCAGTCGCGCGAGCTGCAGATCGACCTGGGCTCGCTCCAGTGCGTTCGCCGCCAGTCGTCGCGCCCGCTGCAGGTCGCGGCGCGCTTCGCGGCTGTCCAGGCCCGGAACCACGTCGAGCAGCGCGCGTCGAAACAGCGCGCTGGCCAGGAGGCCCTCGGGGAGCGAGTTCCCCTTCACGACCGCTGTGTACGCGCCACGGGCGGACTCGGGGTCCCCCAACTCCTCCGCGCAGACGCCGGCGTTGTACTGGGCGAACGCTCCCAGATCCCCGCCCAGGCTCGCGACCTGCTCGAACAGGGGAATCGCGGCGTCACAGGCGTCGCCGTCTTTCAGATCGCTGGCCTCTGCGAACAGGGCCTGGGGGCTCGACTGCTCAGCTCCCCCGGCGCCGAGGGTTCCCTGCGCTGCGACCGGCCCCGCCCACCCCAAGACCAGCGCCGCGAGCCACGCCCAAACGGGCTGTGGCGAGGGCCGTCTCCGGTCACCTCGCCACATCCTCGCCGTCGTCCCGAGGGACTGGAAGGGGCCCCGCATCGGCCGTGTCAGCACGTAGGCTGCACCCTCCATGGAAAAGTGGGCTTCAGAAAATAGCCGCATTAGGTGTCCCTGACAGAAGGGGCACACACCGCGACCAGCGCCGAATCCCGGAGGGTTAATTAGGGCACATGCCTTATTGACTGACCTCGAACCGCGCAGGGTTGTCCTTCGTCTTTCATATAAGCCCGGCCGCCTCCTCGGTGCAAGACCTGTCCTCTCCGGAGTAGTCTGCTTCCCGATTCCAAGCCCCCGTCGCGCGCTGTCGCGGCCCGCCCCCTGAGGAGTGAGATGAGCGACGACCGACGCAAGGTGTGGGACCCCGCTGCCTTTCCCGAACGACGACTCGAGGGCGGGCGCCGCGCGCACCCTCGCGTGGGCGTTCATCTGGACGTGACTGGCTCGGGCGAGCACAGCTCCGATGTGGTGACCGCGACGGACCTCTCGGTGGGAGGCGCCGCGCTGCTCCTGCCCGAGAACATCCTCGCTGGGTCGCGCGCGCGCCTGCGCATCACTCTCCCAGGATGCGACGAGCCCGTCGTTGTGCTCGGCGAGGTCGTCGGTGAGGCGGTCCCTCAGTACGACGAGTGGGAGGTCGGCGTACGCTTCGAGGAGGTGTCCGCGTCGGACGCGCGCGTGATCGAGGCCTATCTCGACCGGCTCCGCCGCGATTGATGGCTCGATCGGCGCGCGGGGAACAACCACCGTCCCCCCGGCGTTGATCAGGACTGCTAAAACACGCGCCAGCAACCGCTTTGCATGGAGTGACCCCGTGACCTCGTTCCGCTTCCCCGTCCGATTCGCTGTCCTCGCGCTGGGCATCGTTCTCGTGGCGCCGGGCTGCCCCAAGTCCAAGCCGCCCCCGCCCCCGCCTGAGCCCACTCCGTCTGCGGTGGAGGCCCCGGTGACCATCGACACGGTCGTTCCCGATCGAACCACCCAGGGGCGCGCGCTGACCGTGACCGTCGAGGGTCGGGGGTTTGAGACGGGCATGGATGTGTTCATCGGCGCCGACGCCGCGCGCGGTCTCGACGTGCAGTCGGACTCCGAGTTCACGTTCCGGGCGCATGAGGAGATGGCCGAGGGCACCTACGACGTCCGCGTGGTGCGGGCCGACGGCGAGCAAGCGCTGGCCCGGGAGGTGTTCACCGTGGCCGCCAACCGCAACGCTGTGGGTGACTGCGAGCTGGTCACGGTTCCCTTCGACTTCAACGAGTCCACGCTGTCGAGCGACGCCCGCAAGCTGCTCGGCGAGAACGCGAAGTGCATCGAGCAGCGCGGCTTTGAGCGCGTCCGCCTCGAGGGACACGCGGATGAGCGAGGCTCGACGCTCTACAACCTGTCGCTGGGCCAGCGCCGCGCCGAGTCGGTGCGGTCCTATCTGCTCAACGTTGGCGTGGGGTCCGCGGAGTTGCTGACCCTGAGCTACGGCGAGGAGCGTCCGGTGAGCGGCGGTTCCGGCGAGGCGGCCTGGGCGAAGAACCGTCGGGTGGAGTTCGCGATTCCATGAGGAAGCTCCAACACCTCATCCTCGCGGCCGGCGTCGTCACTCTGCTGGGCGGCTGCGTCGTCGACCGGACCGGGCAGAGCGCGAGCTACATCCTCCAGGATCGGGTCGAGGCCAATCGCCTGCGCATCCACACCATGGGCAAGGACCTGGCGCTCCAGGTGAACCGAGTGGACGACATGGAAGAGCGCGCGGCGAACGGCCGACAGCGCCTCGCCGACTCGGGCGCGACCCTGGAGAACTTCCTCGAGGAGCTTCAGGCCCTGCGCGGCGAGGCCGCCGACCTGACGTTCCAGCTTCGGGAGAACGACGGAACGATGGGGGCGGTGGAGTTCAGGCTCGCGACCCTCGAAGCGCGGCTGACCCACATGGAGAAGGAGATGAACATCACGCCTCCGCTCTTCCTGCCTCCCATGCCGGCTCAGGAGAAGGCCGCTCCAGCGACGGACGGTCGTCAGGGTTCGGCGGCCCGCGCAGCCGAGGAGCGAGACGCGCAGTCGAGCGGCGCCGTCGACGACGAGGCCGACAACTCGGACCAAGCCGAGGACCTCGAGGACCCCGAGGACGAGGGGAACGACGAGGTCGCATCGCTCGGGAGGCCCGCGGACGACGAGGTGGTGGTCTCTTCAGCCCAGCCCAGCGAGGAGGACGTGCTCTTCCAGCAGGCTCTGGTGCTGATGAAGAAGCGGGACTTTGAGAAGGCCGGCTCGCGGCTGCAGCGCTTCATCCGCTCGTTCCCCGAGAGCAGCCGCGCCGTCGAGGCCCAGTTCCTCACGGGCCAGTGCTTGTTCGAGTTGGGTCGCTACAAGCCCGCCATCAACACGTTCCAGAAGGCGATCGAACTCAACGAGAAGGGCACCTTCGCCCCCAAGGCGATGTTCATGCAGGCCCTCTCCTTCGAAGAGCTCGGGACCGACGAAGACATCGAGGCCGCCAAGGTCTTCTTCGCCGAGCTCGTGCGCATTTACCCGAAGTCGGACGACGCAAAGCGCGCCGCCCGCAAGTTGGAGGCCCTCGGTGCTCCGTAAGCTCTCTCTGTGCCTTCTCTTCGCCTCCCTGCTGGCCTGCGGCGGTGACTCTGCGGTCCAGCCGTCGTCGACTGACGCCCCCATCGGCAAGGTTGCACTGACCGAAACCGTCACCGCTGAGCCCGCGTCCAAGGCTGCGACGGCAAAGACGCCGTCGGCGTCGGACCCGCTGGTGCAGATGCGGCGCGACCCGCCGGGAGATCTCGCGTTCGTCTTCACGAACAACGTGGACGGTGAAATCGAACCCTGCGGGTGACCGAAGAACCCCCTCGGCGGTCTCGCCAGGAAAGCCACATACCTCAACGCTCTCGCCTCTCTCAACGTGCCCATCGTCCAGGTGGACGCCGGAGACATGCTCGCCCCTCGCGCGGTGGTCTCGGCCAACGAGGAGCAGCAGCGCAAGATCAAGGCTGAGCTGCTCATCGAGGCCACCACAGCCATGGGGATCGACGCCCTGGCGGTCGGCGACGCCGAGCTGGCGTTCGGCCTGCCCTGGCTGACGAAGATGGCGGACAAGCATGCAGCGCCGTACCTCTCGGCCAACCTGCGCAGCGACGAGACCGGGGAGCTGGTCTTCCCGTCTACCAAGGTCATCAAGCGCGGTGAATTCACCATCGGTCTCACGTCAGTGACCCTGGATACGACCGCCGTGCTCGGCGCGTCCTTTGACGACATGAAGACCGCCCTCGGCGGCGCGGTGAAGGACCTTCGGGCACGCAAGGTGGACTTCGTGGTGGCCCTGGTGCACACGAGCTTCGACAACGCCCAGCAGGTGGCCCGAGACGTGCCCGGGGTGGACTTGATGTTCACCGGGCACAGCCGTCGGCACCAGGAGGACGCCATCCTCGTCGGCGATACGGCGCTGCTCGAGGCTGGATCGCGCTCGAAGCACGTCGGAGAGGTGCGGCTCGACCTGCGCGAGGGCGGCAAGGGCTGGTCCGACCCGAGCGGCCGGGAGCGGCTCCTGCGCCAGAAAGCCCAGCTGGAGAAGCAGCTCGCTCGCTACAACCAGCAGATCGCCGGCGAGACCAACCCGTCTGCGAGAACGCGGGTGGAGCGGGTCAAGGACTTCACCGAGAAGAAGCTCGCCGAGCTCATCATCCCCGAGGAGGACGACGGCACCGGGCACATGCTGCGCGGGCGGCGGGTGCCGATGAACCGGGACATCGCCGACGATCCGACCATCGCAGCCATGGTGGACAGCTACCTCGCCCTGCTGGGGCCGGGCAACAGCGGTAACGCCGTGCGGGATGCCCTGGCGAAGACGACGCCCCGCCCCGAGCCGATCGCCCGGTCCGACTATGGCGACTACGTGACCGCGCGCGCCTGCATGAGCTGCCACACCGCTGAGCACGGCGACTGGATGCGCACGCCCCACGCGCGCGCCTGGGCAGGGCTCGTCAAAGACCAGCGCCAGTACGATCTCGACTGCTGGTCGTGCCACGTGACCGGCGCCGGCAAGGCGGGCGGGCCCACGTCCCCGGCCGACGTAGGACCGCTCAAGAACGTGCAGTGCGAGGCCTGCCATGGTCCGGGCAAGGACCACGCGGCCACCCCGACGAAGCAGAACATCGTGAAGTCGCCGAGCGAGGCGGTGTGCGTCGAGTGCCACACCGAAGAGCAGACAGAGGGCCGATTCGTGCACGCCGAATACGCGCCGAAGGTCGATCACAAGGACTGATCCCTGCCCGAGACCCCAAAGGCCGGTCGGGCTCGTACACTCCCGCCCCATGACGGACCCCGGGATCCACCCTCTGCTCGCCATCGAGACGTCCTGCGACGAGACGTCCGCCGCCGTGATCGGTCCGGGCGGCGCCGTGCTGTCGTGCGTGGTGCGCACGCAGGTCGAGGAGCACCAGGAGTTTGGCGGAGTGGTCCCAGAGCTCGCCTCGCGACGACATCTGGAGTGGATCGACGCGGTCGTGGCTGAGGCGCTGAGCGTCGCGGGGATCGGGCTCGGCGACGTGAGGTCGGTCGGCGTCACGCGCGGTCCGGGGCTTGTGGGGTGCTTGCTGGTCGGGCTGGCGTGGGCTCAGGGGTTTACGGTCGCCCGCGGTCTGCCGCTCTTGGGCGTCAATCACCTCGAAGGGCACCTGCTCGCCTCGTTCATCGGCACGCCCGCGCCGCCGTTTCCGTTCCTCGCGTTGACGGTCAGCGGGGGCCACACCTCGCTGGTGCACTGCCGAGACGTCGGTGAGTACGAGGTGCTCGGGGATACGCTGGACGACGCGGCGGGCGAGGCGTTCGACAAGAGCGCGCGGCTGCTCGGCCTGCCCTATCCCGGGGGGATCCAGGTGGACCGCCTCGCCCAGTCCGGCGATCCCAAGGCCGTCGCGCTGCCCCGAGGGATGAAGGGCAAGCCGGGGTACAACTTCTCGTTCTCTGGCCTCAAGACCGCGGTGTGGAAGCACCTGCAGCAAGCGGGCGTGCCAGAGGGGCAGGCCCTGCATGACTTCTGCGCCTCGCTGCAGGAGGCGATCGTCGATGCGCTGCTGCACAAGACCCGAAAGGCGGCTCGGGAGATGGGGATCCGCCGGGTGGTGGTCACCGGTGGCGTGGCCGCGAACTCCCGTCTGCGCGCTGCCTTCGCGGACGCGGCGGAGCTCGACGGCTGGGAGCTGTTCCGCCCCGAGATGCGCTTCTGCACCGACAACGCAGCGATGATCGGGTACGCCGCGCACCTGCGCCTGAGCCGAGGCGAGCGCTCGCCCGCGGACGTGGATGTCGCCCCCGGGCTGTCGCTTCGGTCGGTGGGATGATCGCCCGCCGCGTCCCTCGGAGCTGCCCCAGCAAGCTGTTCGCGCCGGCGAAGCTGAACCTGTGGCGTGCTGTGCGTTCGCGGGAGGGAGCCGAGTACCTCGCGGGTGGCCTGGCGCTCGGCGCGTTCTGGTTGTGGACCCCCATCCTGGTGTTGCACTTTCCGGTGGCGCTGATCACCGCGCACTTCGCCAGGGTGAGCAAGCTGGCAGCGCTGTCGATGGTGCTGGTCAGCAACCCGCTGACCCTGGCGCCCATTCAGTTCGCGAACTTCCTCGTCGGCGCCTCGCTGACCCGGGGGAGCAACCCCGACTCGCCCCTGCGGAACCCAGCGGCGCTGCTCGACGACCCGGTCGCGATCTTCAACCTCGGCTGGCATGACTACTTCACGCTCAGCCTCGGCTCGCTGGTCCTGGGGACGGTCACGTCCCTCATCGTGTGGGGGGCCGCCCGCCGATGGGCCTGGGGCATGGCACGACGACGGCAACGGCGCCACGCGCGCCAACGGAGCACGACATGAGCGGCGGGCATCAACGAGCGAAGCGGTCCCTCGGTCAGAACTTCTTGGTGGACGGCTCGTTCATCCGCAAGATCGTCGAGGCGGCCGGCGTCGTCGAGGGCGAGACGGTCATTGAGATCGGCCCGGGTCGCGGCGCCCTGACGGGGCAGCTGCGCAGCAAGGCGGCGCGATTCATCGCGATCGAGAAGGACGATGAGCTGGCAGCTCGCCACGCGCGGAGCTTCGCCGACGACCCGGACGCTGAGGTCGTGCACGGGGACGCCCTGACCATCATGCCCGCCGACCTGCCGTTTCCGGGCCCGTACCGCATCGTGGCGAACCTGCCCTACAACATGGCGGCCCGCATCACCCTGCACTTGCTCGAGGAGTGGGGGGCGGACGTGACCTCGCTCACTCTGATGTTCCAGGCTGAGGTCGCCGACCGCATCGTCGGTCGCCCTGGGAGCAAGGCGTACGGAAGCTTGTCGGTGCAGGTCGCCAACTACTGCGAGGGGTGGCGCCTGTTCAGCGTGCCCGGCAGCGCGTTCCGCCCGGTGCCCAAGGTGCTGTCGGCGGTGGTGCGCATGCGCCGTCGTGACACCCCGCTGTGTGCGGCCCACGGAGTCGAGTACCAGTGGCTTCGGACCGTGGTGCGCGGCGGGTTCCAGAGTCGGCGCAAGACCCTGATCAACTCGCTCAAGTTGGCCCCAAAGCTGAGCTCCGACCCCTGTGTGCTCGCGGCCGCCATCGCGGAGGCGGGCATCGGTCCCGCGACCCGCGCGGACTCGGTCACTCCCGAGCAGTTCGTCCACCTCGCGTCGCTGCTGAAGCCCGCCACCGACTGACCCGCGAGGTCAGCGGACGCCCGGCGGCGGCGCCGTGGCATGCTTCCCCCCTGCAACGCCTCGGAGGCCCAATGCGCATCGCGATCCTCGCCAAGCCGAAGAGCGAACAAGCAGCTGCTACCGCAGCGGAGCTCGCTGAGAGTCTGCGGGCTCGGGGCCATGAGACGCGCCTGGAGGCGACCGCAGCGCTGATGGCCGGCGTGCCGGGCGGCGTGCCCCGAGATGAGCTCCCCGAGGGTGCGGACTTCGCCATCGTGCTGGGCGGTGACGGCACGTTGTTGCTCGGCGCGCGCACGTTCGGGCCGGCGAAGGTGCCGATCTTGGGCATCAACATGGGGCGGCTGGGCTTCCTGACCGACACTGGCGTCGAGGGCATGGATGCGGTCATCGAACGCATGCTCAGCGGAGAGCACGAGGTCGAGGAGCGGCTGATGCTCTCGTGCAGCGTCGAGCGGCCCGATGGCACCCGGGAGGGGCCGTTCCTGGCCTTCAACGACATCGTCGTGAACAAGGGCGCCTTGGCTCAGGTCATCCGGCTGGAGAACTGGGTCGACGGCGACTTCGTCAGCGACTACCTCGCGGACGGATTGATCATCGCGAGCCCCACAGGATCCACGGCCTACGGACTCGCGGTGGGCGGCCCCATCATCGTGCCGACCACCCAGGTCATCCTTTTGGCGCCCATCTGCCCGCACATGCTCACCAACCGGCCGATCATCGTGCCCGCTACGTCCACGGTGGAGTGTCGCCTGTTGGAGGCCCGCGGCGATGTCTATCTGACCATCGACGGGCAGGAGGGCTTCCCTCTGTTCCCGGCCGATCGCGTGCGGGTGAGCCGCTCCGAGCACCGCGCGCGGCTGGTCAAGGTCGCCTCGCAGGACTTCTTCTCGATCCTGCGCACGAAGATGGGCTGGGGCAGGGCCTGAGCCCTCTCCGGTCCCTTCCGCACGCTGTGAGGCCGTCCGATGCTGCGTGAGCTCCACATCCACAACGTCGCGATCATCGAGGACGTGACCGTCGAGTTCGGTCCGGGGCTCAACGTGCTGTCCGGGGAGACCGGCGCGGGCAAGTCCATCATCCTCGGCGCCCTGGGGCTGATCCTGGGTTCCCGGGCGAGCTCCGATCTGGTCCGGACCGGCATGGAGGCGGCCGAGGTGCGGGCACACTTCGACCTCGACGACGCCGCGCGTGACGCGCTGGCAGAGATCGGGGTGGACCCAGATCCCGACGACGAGGGCCTGCTCATCCGACGGGTGCTCACCAGCAACGGGCGTTCCCGGGCCTATGTCGCCGGTGTCGCCATCCCGCTGGCGTCCCTGCGGACCGTGGCCGGGGTGCTCGTGGACTACGCCTCACAGCACGAGCACCGAGTGCTCCTCGACGAAGCGCGGCACCGCAACATCGTGGACCGGTTCGGGGACTACGATGACCTGCTCGCCGCGGTCGGTGTGGCCGTCAAGACCCTGCGAGAGCTAGACCACGAGCGCGCCACCCTGCGCGCCAGAGAGGACGACCAGCGGGCTCGGCTGGACTTCCTCGAGTACCAGTTGGGCGAGCTGGACGCGTTTAAGCCCGTGCTGGGAGAGGAGGCGGCGTTGGATCGGGAGCGCATCGTCCTGGCGAACGCCGCGAACCTCGCGGAGCTGGCTCGTGGCTCGGAGCGCGCGCTGTACTCCGGCTCGTCTTCGGCGGTGGAGCAGCTCGGGAACGCGCAGCGCTCCCTGCGGGAGCTCGTGGGCACGGACGAGACCCTGGCGCCGCTGCTCGACGCTGTGAACGAGGCGCTGTTCGCGGTGGAGGACGCAGCGCGCGATCTGCGGGGCTACGCGTCGAAGACCCAGCAGAATCCGGGGCGACTCGCGGACCTGGACGAGCGCCTCGCCGCCCTGAGTCAGCTGACGCGCAAGCACCGGACCCATGCCGACGGGCTCGTGGCGCTGCAGCAGGCGCTGCGCAGCGAGGCGGAGACCTTGGGGACTCTGGACATGCGTCTGCACGAGCTCGATCGGGAGGTCGAGGCGGCGCGCGGCGCTGCCCGCTCCCTGTGTACTGAGCTGACGACGAAGCGTCACGCAGCGGGCAAGGCGCTGAGTGCGTTGGTCGAGAAGGAGCTCGAGACCCTGGCCATGCCGCGGGCGCGGCTGCTGGTGGGGATGAGCCCCCAGGGCGAGGGCGACGGGGTGGCGCTGGGCGAGCACGGCCCGTATGCACTGTCTCATGGCGCAGACGTCGTTGCGCTGCTGCTGTCGGCGAACCTCGGCGAGGAGCCGCGCCCGCTCGCGCGGGTGGCGTCGGGCGGTGAGCTGTCGCGGATCTTGCTGGCGGTGCGCCGCGCGCTCGCGGACACGCGCTCGGTGCAGGTCCAGGTGTGCGTGTTCGACGAGATCGACAGCGGGCTCGGTGGCGCGACGGCGGAGAGCGTCGCCGAGAAGCTCGTGGCCATCGCGAAGAGCAGCCAGGTGTTGGCGATCACGCACCTGCCGCACATCGCCGCGGCCGGCGCGGCTCACTTTCGCGTCGAGAAGACCGTTGAGCAGGGGCGAACGCGCACGAATGTGCGGCGCCTGGACGGCGATCATCGGGTGCAGGAGCTTGTTCGGATGGTCGCAGGAACCGGGGCGACGGAGGCCGCTGCGTCCTTCGCTCGGGAGCTTCTGTCACACGATGGTAGACTGTAGGTTATGACGCCCGATTTCATGACAGAGAGCGGGAAGTTGGAGGAGCTCATGCGGATCACTTCGGCTGGCATCACGAATGTCGGCATGAAGCGTCAGAACAACGAAGACAACTACCTCATCAACGATGAGCTGGGGGTCTACGTAGTCTGCGACGGGATGGGCGGCCACGCGGGCGGCGAGTACGCCAGCCAGATCGCGGTCACGACGGTGGAGGAGGTCCTGGCGAACATCCGGGACGAAGCTCACGACATCGACGACGCCACGGACGAGCAGATCACCCAGGAGAAGCTCAAGTACGCGGTGCGCCTTGCTGGCAAGCGCATCTACGAGCGTGCGCAGGCGGACCCCGAGTATCGGGGCATGGGCACCACCGCGGTGATCCTGCTGTTTCGCAAAGGAATGGCGTACCTGGCACACGTCGGGGACTCGCGCGGGTATCTCGTGCGCGGCGGGGAGATCACCCAGCGGACCGAGGACCACTCCTGGGTCAACGAGCAGATCAAGGCGGGGCTGATCACCGCGGAGACCGCGAAGCACCACCGCTTTCGCAACATCATCACGCGCTCGCTGGGCTTCCAAGAGGAGGTCGAGATCGACACTCAGGTGCTTCGGGCTGAGCCGGGCGACCTGTATCTGATGTGCTCCGATGGGCTCTCGAACCTGGTCGAGGATCAGGAGATGGCTGAGATGCTGGCGGAGAAGACCTTCCAGCAGGTGGCCCGCGACCTCATCGATCTTGCGAACTCTCGTGGCGGAGACGACAACATCACGCTTGTCATCGCCCGCGTCGACGAGAACTGAGCGGAGTTCCTACGACAGTCCACTCACCAGGGAACAGACCGGTTGGATCAGGGTTTGACACTCGTCCGGCTCCGGTGTTTCATGCCGAGCCATTGCGAGGGCAGGGGCCAGCAATCGGCAATAGAGGAGTGACTTGAGCAAGATCGTCATCCAAGTAGAGGGCGAGGGACCGAAGGGTCGCCAGTTCGTTCTCTCCAGCCGCCGGCTGAAGGTGTGGGCAGTCATTGCTGGCACGCTCGCCACTGGTCTGCTCGTCGCCAGCGCCTTCGGGTCCTGGACCGTGAGCCAGCGGATTGGCAACGGCCCGACGGCAGAGGCTGAGAACGCCGTGCTTCGTGGTCGCCTGTCGGCCATCGAGGCGCAGATGACTCGCGTCGATCAGGCGCTCGAGCGGGTGATGGCTCAAGACGCGAAGATTCGCACCATGTCGTCCGAGGACGCGGCGGCTCGGGCCTACGGGCTGGAGTCGCTCAGCGGACTGGAGCTGGCGTCGGCCGAGCGACAGGGGCTCAACGGCACTGCGCTCTCGGGGGTCGGCGACCTCGGTCCCGTCGATGCCGTGGGACTCACGGGTTCGCTCGAGGCGCTGGAGGCTCGCACGAGGGAGCTGCAAGGCAGCCTGCTCGACGAGGAGGCTTCCCTGCACGAAGTGCGCAGCTACCTCGACGACCGCAGCTCGCTGGTGCGTTCACACCCCTCGGTGTGGCCGGTGCGCGGATGGCTGACCTCACGGTTCGGCTACCGCAACAGCCCCCACGGCGAGGGCCGCCGCCTGCATGCCGGCATCGACATCGCGGCCCCTCGCGGTACGGTGATCGTGGCTCCGAGTGACGGACACGTCGTCTGGGCCGGCTACCACACCGCCTACGGCAACCTCGTGATCCTGGACCACGGCTACGGCCTCTCGAGCAAGTACGCGCACATGTCGCGCATGCATGTTCGGGTGGGACAGCGTCTCGCGGCGGGCGATCTCGTCGGCCGGGTGGGAAGCACTGGGCGCTCGACCGGTCCGCACCTGCACTTCGAAGTGCATCAAGACGGCGTGCCGACGAACCCGCTGAGGTTCCTCGAGAAGGACTGAGTCGTCAGGCGACGGCGGTCCCCGACACCACCAGCACGAGCATCCAGCCGGCCTTGGTGGGAATGGCGCTCTGGGTCACCCGCAGGCCGACGATGCCGGTGCCGCCGAGTTCTTCGGCGCGCTGCTGCAGAATCGCGTGTGCTTGCTCCAGGGCCACATCGATGGAGGTCTGCGAGCCGACATCCAGCTCGTTCGCCGAGACGGAGATCGTGGTGTGGATGGCGCCGATGTGGAACTTGCGGCCCGGGATCTCGTTGATCGACACGATCGCGAAGCTGTCGTCGTAGTGCTCGGTCTCCGGGACGAACGCCGGCGCCGGTTCCGCGGCCGGCGCGGGGGGCAGCGGCGCGACGGTGGCAGCGGCGACCGCTTCGGCTTCGGCCTCGGACCCCATCTGAGACGCTTGCCAGGCCATGTTCTGCAGGTCGCCGGGATCGAGAGTCGGAGCCTCGGCTCCATACGCATCCTGGCTGGAGTACGCAGAGAAGGCCTCCTCTAGCGGCTCCGACGTCTCCGGCGGCTTCTGCCACAGGTAGTCGTCGTTGCTCGCCAGTGGGGCGATGTCGTCGGGGGTTGAGCGCGCGGGGCTCGGAGGGGTGGGAGGGCTCGGGCTCGGCGCGGCTGGCAGCGACATCGGGCGAGGGCTGGCAGATCGAGCCTGCAACTGCGGGGAAGGCGCCGTCGCGGCGACCGGCAGGCTCGGACTCGCTTGAGGCACCAGCCGCTGGAGCGGCGGCATCGATGGTTGGGTGCCATAGCGCCCGTTGTTGCGGGCTTCCTTGGAGGGCAGAAGCTCCTTGGAGACCTTCAGGTCCGTTCGGGACGGGCGTCCGCCGTCGTAGCGGATCTCCCACGAGCTCCCGGGCACCGCGCTCAGGACCTCGACGTCCGATTCGGGGTCGCCGATGCTCGGCCGGGGCCCACGAAGATCGGCTGCCAGCGGGATCATCGACTCGTCGAGCAGCCACTCCTGCGGGCCCGTCTCAAACTGGGCTCCTAGCTTGCCGAGCTCCTCGTCGAGGAAGACGGACTCGCCGCGCTTGAGCCCGTGAAACACATACGGCAGCTCTGCCGTGGCGTCGTGCAGCTTGTTCGGATTGCCGCGGAATCGCGGCATCGACAGCAGCGCCCGTCGAAACGGAGACTGCAGGTCGCGGGGGATCTCGTACACGACGAGGCCCCACATGCCTGAATACTCGCGGTCTGAGACGAAGTCCGGGTTGGTCACGCTCAGTGGCATCTCAGGGCTCAGCTTGAGCGCCCGTGGGTTCACCTTGACGAGGACCCTTGCTCCGCACGAATCACAGACCAAACGCACCCGGCCACGGCTGTCAGCCGCTTCTACCGGGATCGCGACCTTGGATGAACACTTGGGGCAGGAGATGGTCCGCACGTGCCAGAAGTCTATCAAACCTAGAGGCCCCTACGCAGTGCCCCGGTCGACCTCAACGCTGGACCGCGCACGCTATTGGAGCTCGACCCCCAAGGTCTCCAGCAGGCTCCCGCGCAGCACTTCGAGGTCTACCCGGGCCTTCAGCGCCGCTACCTCGGCGGAGATCTTGGCCTGCTGCGCCGCCTTGAGCGCCTGCTGGGCCTCCAGCACATCCCGCAGCGTGTTCCGGCCAACAGCGAACGTCGCTTCGGCGGCTTCGACGGTGCGTCGGGCGAGATCGATGCGCACCGTCTCGACCTCGATCTGCTTGTCGAAAGACCGAATCGACAGGAGTGATGCCTGCACGCCGGAGAGGATCTCCCGCTCCGCCTGCTGAAGCTGCATGAGCGAGGCCTCGACGTCGGCGCCAGACGCCCGGGCCAGGTACACCGAACCCACGTCGGGCAGCGGGCTGACGAGGTTGAGGCCGATGACGCCCTCCATGAACCCACCCGAGGAGAGGTTGCGGAACGCCTCGGGGTCGTCGTTGCCGGTGCCGGTGACCTTCAGGCTGGCGTTCAGATCGAGAGTGGGCAGGCGCGAGTGCTTGTCCGCCCTCCACTGCATCTCGCGCACCGCGAGCGCGCTCTTCGCCGCCAGCAGATCTGGATTCCGCGCCAGCGCCGTCTCCATCGAGCCGTCCCGGGTGCGCTCGGGCAGCAGCAGCGTGGCGCCATCCACGGGGATCAGCTCGGCGTAGGCGATCTCATCGCCAAACCCCACGCCCAGAACCATCTTGAGCCGCCCCTCGGCCTCCTCCACCGCCCGCAGCGCGTCGAGCACCTCAGAGCTTCGCGTCGCCGCGGTCTCGTCGATGCGAAGCAGCTCGATGGGGGCGAGGTCTCCGGCGTTGATGCGCGCCTGGGTGATCTCCCGCTGATCCTCGGCCAGATCCCGAGAGTCCTGGGCGATGACCAGGGTCTCCCGGGCCGCGGCGAGGTCCCAGTAGGCCTTGAGCACGTCGGCGAGGACTGTCTCGATCTCCTTGCCCTGCTGGATCTCGGCCGCGTCGACGTTGATCTCGGCCTGCCGCAGCAGGTTGAGGTTGTAGTCGGGAGAGATGCCCTTGAGCAGTGACTGATTCAGAGACAGCGAGACGTTCGCCTGGCGGGTCTTGAACTGCTGGTCGGAGAGCACGGCGCCCAGCAGGTCACCTTCGTCGAGCTCCCAGCTCAGGTTGAAGTCCGTGCGACTCTGGTCCCAACCCACCGAGAACGTCGTGCCCACGGGCGTGGCGAAGGCGAGGCCGACGTTGTAGTTGCCCACGGTGCCGCCGAGCACGTTCCAGCGTTGAAAGTCGTTGCTGAACCGGCGGTTGCGACTCGGCAGCAGCGTGCCACCGACGCTGAGCACCGGCATCCAGGGGGCGATGGCGGCCTTCGCCCGGTACCCCGCCGCTTCCAACTCCCGGATCTTCGCCAGCAGTCCCAGGTTGTTCCGCAAGGCCCGCTGCAGCGCCTCCTCCAGCGGCAGCGCGGTCGGTCGGCGATCGGTGGACCGCTCCAGCGCCGCGGAGAGCTCGCTCGACGTGCGCGACTGGGCGAGCCCAGGGAGGGGGGCCGCCAGGGCGAGGCTCAACAGGGCGAGTACACAACGTTTCATGAGGTCTGCTCTCCCGAGAGCGGCGTCCCACCCCAACCCGCGACGCGAAGCAGCAGGCCCTTGAAGTCGTCCAGGAACGTGTAGAACAGCGGGACGAGGATGAGGCTCAGCACCGTCGACGCGAGCAGCCCCCCGATCACCGCGCGGCCCAGGGGGTAGTACGGCGTGCCGACGATGCCGGAGTCGCCGAGCGCCATGGGCAGGAGCCCCACAATGGTGGTGGCCGCCGTCATCAAGATGGGTCGCATGCGGTCTCGGCCGCCGGCCAGAATGGCCTCGTTCCGGGTGAGCCCGTCCACTCGATACTGCTGGACCCGATCGACGAGCACGATCGCGTTGTTCACCACGATTCCCACGAGGATGACGAGGCCGATGCTGGCCATCATCTCGAAGGTCGTCCCGGTCAGGTAGAGCATCCAGTACACGCCGAAGAACGCGAATGGGATCGACAGCAGCACGCTCATGGGGAGCCAGAAGCTCTCGAACAGCATGCCCATCAGCAGGAACACGTAGGCCACGGACAGGAACAGGGCGAAGTACATGGCGGCGTCCTGCTCCTCCAGCTTCTCGAAGCGCCGCCCCGTGTTCCACTCGTACCCTCGGGGGAGCTCGACGCCCGCCAGAGCGCGCTGGATCTTGCCGCGGGCCGCCATCATGTCCTCCTCTTCCAGCATCACCTTGATGCTGAGCGACGTGCGGCGATTCACGCGGCGGATCTGCCCGTAGCCCTTCTTGAAGCTCTTGTCCGCGACGGTCGAGAGCGCGACGGGGCCGGTGTTCGACCACACGGGGAAGTCGTCGAGCCGCTGAATGTCCCGCCGGTCCTCGAGCCGGTACCCGGTCTGCACCGGAACGTCGCGCCCATCGATGTGGACCGGCCGCAGCGTGCCGCCACGAAACCCGAACGCCACCGACCTCGCGAGCACGTTGGGGTCGACCCCGTAGCGCGCGGCCTTGGTGCGGTCCACCTGGAGCACGAGCTCGTCAGCGCCTCGCTCATCGAGCTCCGCCTCGGCCTCCAGCACGCCGGGCACTGCCTTGAGGCGCTCGCTCACCCCTTCGGCGAGCTGAACCAGGACCTCGCTGTCTGGTCCGGTCAGGGAGATGTTGATCTCATTGCCGCCGCCGCGCCCGCCGCCGCCGCCCCAGCCCAGGCCGATGTCCACGCCGGGGATCTCGGGCAGGCTCTCCTCGAGTGCTTTGGCGATGTCCTCCTTGCTGACGTCGTCGCGGTCGCGCTTGTTCAGGAACGCCATCACCAGACCACGGGTGGAGCCGCGCCACCGTCGGGTGCGCACCGCCTTGATGTTCCAGTCCTCCATGTGCCCCATCACCGTGCCTTCGACCTCGGTGAGTGCCTCGTCCATCTCGTCGTACGAGAAGCTGGCGGGGAAGTTGAGCCGCACCACCACGTCCACCATGCCGCCGGACACCTCGTCGGCTCGCTTGAGGTTGTTCATGGCCCAGCCCATGGACACCAGCGCGAGGATGGCGAGGAGCAAAGCGTCTGCGCGGCGCCGCAGCACGAGGCGAAGCGTGCCCTCGTAGGCGTCGGTGAGCCACGTGATGGGGCGCGAGGGCGGAGCGGGCTTGCCACCGGCGACCAGGGTGGTGGCGAGCGGCACGACGATCAGCGCGACAACCAGCGAGCTCAGCAGCGCGTAGCAGACCGGCATGCCCAGCCGCCCCATGAAGAAGCTGAACTGGGCGTTGTCGCTCATGGTGATGAGGGGCAGGAACACCACCACGGTGGTCAGTGTGGCGGCCAGGATGGCGAGCGCGACCTCAGCGGTGCCCTCCAGCGCAGCCTTGACCGGTGGGTCGCCCTCCTCACGCCGCCGGTAGATGGACTCCACCACCACGATGCTGTTGTCCACCACCATGCCGACGCTGAGCATCAGCCCCATCATCGACAGCAGGTTGATGCTCTCGCCCTGGGCGTACATCACCACCAGGGTCATCAGCAGCGACATGGGGATGGTCGCGGCGATGAGCAGCGTGATGCGGGTGCGGCGCAGGAAGGCGAACAGCACGAACACCGCGAGCAGACCGCCCTGCACGGCGGTGTTCGTCAGGTTGTCGATGCTCTCCTGGATGAGCTCGCCCTGGTCGAAGAACCGATGGAACTGGAAGCCGGCCAACTCCGGCGTCTCCGCGAGCTCGTCGATGGCTTTCGCGAGCGCTCGGGTGACCTCGAGGGTGTTCGCGCCGGACTCCTTGTAGACATCCATGGCCGCGGCTTCGAGTCCATTGACGCGATGCACCGTGGTGTCGAGAGGGCGGGCATGGATGACCTCGGCGATGTCGTCGAGCTTGAGCCCGTTGCCGATGGGCAGCTTACGGATCGTTTGGACCTCGTCGAAGGTCGCGATCGAGCGCACGAGCACGGTCTTGCCGTCGGCGGTGACCTCGCCCGAGGGCATGGTGAAGTTGTCGCTCCGCAGCGTGTTCATCACCTGGTAGAGCGAGACCCGGTGGCGCTCGATCTGCTCGCGGTTGAAGTCCACGTAGATCCGGGCCCGCGCCGCCCCGTTGAACTCCACCCTGGCCACGCCAGGCACCCGCTCCAAGGCTTTGACGATGCGCGTCTCGACAATGTAGGCAGGGTCGTTCTCGTCGTCGGGCAGCGACACCGCCATCCACAGGATCGGCTCGTCCTCGGGGTTGTACTTGTAGATGAAGTACTGCTCAAAGTCGTCGGGCAGCTCTGGGACCGTGCGCTCCATGCGGTCCACGAGGTTGGACCACGCCTCGTCCATGGACGTCTCCTGGGAGAACTCCATGCGCCAGTTGGCGTAGTCCGAGCCGGCGCGGGACTCCACCCGGCGCAGGCCCGGCATGGTGCCGATGGCGTCCTCGACCGGCTGCACGATCTGGCGCTCGACCTCCTGGGGCGAGGCGTTCCGGTAGGGGGCCCACATCCAGATGAACGGGAAGTCGTAGCCCGTGGGCATGAGCTGGACGGGGATGCGCACCCAGGAGATGGCGCCCAGCACGAGCAGGGCGAGCAGCCCCATCGACACCGTCACCGGGCGTCGCAGGGCGATGGCCGCCATGGCTGTTCCGCCGCGACTCATGCGGGGGGCTCGGGGTCCGGCTCGGGCGCGGGCTCGGGCGACGCGATGCGCCCCACGACGAGGTGATAGAGCACCGGAATCACGCCCAGCGTCAGCACCGTCGAGCTGGACAGGCCGGCGATGATGGTCAGCGCGAGCGGCCGGCGGATCTCGCTGCCGTCGCCCATCCCTGCGACCATCGGCATCAAGCCGAGCACCGTGGTGAGCGTGCTGATGATGATGGGACGCAGGCGCACGCGGCCGGCTTGCACGATGGCGTCAGTGGGGCTCATGCCCTTGTCGCGCAGCCGGTTCGCGTAGTCCACCAGCACGATGGCGTTGTTCACCACCACGCCGGCGAGCACGATCCCGCCGATGAGCACGATGACCGAGACGGACACGTCCATGACCGCCAGCGCAGGGACGACGCCGATCACGGCCAGCGGCAAGGCGAACAGGATGACCAGCGGCTGCACCACCGACTCAAACTGGCTCGCCATGATGATGTAGACGAGGAAGATGGCGAGCAGCATCGCGAACTTCAGAGAGCCCAGGGACGACTCCATCTCGCGGCTCTGCCCGCCGACCTCGAAGCGCACATCCCGGCCGGTAGGCACGGTGCGCAGGGCGGCCTCGACCTCGGTGGCGGCGGTGCCCAGATCGAAGCCGATGAGGTCGGCGCCGATGAGGGCTGCGCGCTCCTGGTCGCTGCGGCGAATCTCTGATGGGCCGGTGGCGCGGATGAGGTCGGCGACGGAGTCGAGGCGAATCGCAGGGATGCCGTTGGGGTTGACGTTCAGGCCAGCGAGGGCCGCGGTGGTCTGACGGTCGCCTTCGCGCAGCACGACGCGGATGTCGGTCTTGGTGCTGCCGCCCCGGAGCGAGGTGGCGATGTTGCCCTGGACCTTGTTGCGCACCGCCCGCGCGACCGTGCCGACATCGAGCCCGTAGCGGGACAGTCGCTCGCGGTCGTAGCGAATCTGGATCTCCGGGTAGCCCGCTTGCAGGTTGCTGCGCACGTCGCGCAGCCCAGGCAGCGTCTTGAGCTTCTCCACGGCGGCGTCCGCTGCGGTGCGCATCAGCTCCAGATCCGTGCCGCGGACCTCGACCTCGAGGGGAGTCTTGAGCGAGAACAGGGTGGGGGCGGTGAGCTTGAGCTCCACGCCGTCGAACTCCTGCTCGACATACGCACGCACGGCCTCCCGGGTGCGCTCCTCGGCGGCTTGCGGGTCCGCGGACGGCGTGAGGCGGATGGTCATCTCGGCGGTGTTGGTGCCGCGGTCGGCGGAGCTGCCCAGATCTTGCTCCGCGCCGGCCGACGTGTAGACGGACTGCACACCCTCGATGCGGGCGATGCCCTTCTCGGCCCGGGTCACCAACTCCAGGGTGCGGTCGAGCGGGCTCCCGACGGGCAGCGAGAGGCGGGCGAGGAACACGCCCTGGTGCACCTCGGGCAGCAACTCATTGCCTAGCTGGCTCCCGAACTGCAGGGCGGCGGCGAGCAGAAGTACGGCGGGCACGAGCACGAGCGACGGGCGGCGCAGGGCACCGCGCATCCCGGTGGCGTACGTGTCGCCGATGGCGTCGGCCACGGTGTGCGCGCGCTCGCCGTCCCGTCGGAACGAGGGCCGCTTGTTCCACACCCAGATCGCGCCCCGGGCGAGGAGCCGAGCGCCGGTGTAGACGAGCCACAGCACCAGCATCATCGGAAAGAGCAGGGCCCCGCGCACCAAAGCGAGCAGGAGCAGGAGCAGCGCCCCGACCAACCGCAGGGGGAGCAGCAGGATGTGCCCGCGGACGAGGAAAGAGGGGAGGCCGCGCACGTCGGCCCACACGGCCTTGATGAAGGCGATGGGCTGCGGCTCGAAGCGCACGCCGGCGCCGTCGGCGGTGGCGAGACCCTTGCCGACGCGGGAGAGCGCGATCTTGGCGGGCAGCGCCGCGAGCACGGGGACCAGGAATAGGGCGACGGCGAGCGACGCGAGGAGGCCGAACACGACCGTCAGGGCGAGGTGGCCGAACAGCTGACCGGCGATTCCGCTGACGAAGGCGATGGGGAAGAACACCGCGACGGTCGTCAGGGTAGAGGCGAGCACTGCGCCAGCGACCTCAGATGCGCCGCGGATGGCGGCCTGCAGCGGAGGGTCGCCCTCCTCCTGGCAGCGCACCACGGACTCCAGCACCACGATGGAGTTGTCCACGAGCATGCCGATGCACAGCGCCATGCCGCCGAGAGACATCAGGTTGAGCGAGACGCCAAAGAGGTACATCGGGGCGAAGGTCACGATGACCGAGATCGGGATGGCGATGCCCACCAGGAACGTCGACCAACCGTGCCGCAGAAACACGAAGAGCACGAGGATGGCGAGCAGGCCGCCGAACAGCGCGGTGCTGCGGACATCGTTGATGGCCGACTCGATGAAGCGCGCCTGGTCGGAGACGACGTTCAGCTCGGTGCCGTCCGGCAGCGAATAGGCCAGGAACGCGGTCATCTGCTTCTCGACGAAGGCGTCGTCGCCACCGCCCTTGCCGCCGCGTCCGCCGCCCCGCTTGCCCTTGCCGCCCTTGCCGCTCTTTCCCTTGCCCCTCTTGTCCTTGCCGCTCTTGCCCTTGCCCTTCTTGCCCTTGCCGCTCTTGCCCTTGCCGTCCTTGCTCTCGCCGTCCTTGGCGCTTGTCGCAGCTTCCTCGGCTTTGCGCTTCTTCTCAGCGTCCCGCGTGGCGATCCAGGCCAGCTGGGTCTCGCTTCCGAAGATCGTGTCCTGCACGCGCCGACTGACGTCCACGATGTTCGCGTCCGCCTCGCGGAAGATCGCCACCTCCACGGCCTCGGCGCCGCCGAGCCGCCCGACGACCTCTCGCTCTTTGGTGCGCTCGACGACCCGGGCGACCTCGCCGATTCGCGCGCTGCGACCGCCCTCGCCGAACATGTAGAGGTCTTCGATCTCGGACGCCGACTTGAACTCGTTCAGGGTGCGGATCAAGTACTCGGTCTGCCCCTCGAGCAGCGAGCCACCTGCGAGGTTGATGTTCTCCTGCTGGAGCCGCGCCGCCAACTGCTCCACCGTGAACCCGCGGGCGGCCAGGAGTCCCTCGTTCACCTCTACCGTCACCTCGCGCTCGAGCCCGCCCAGGACCTTCACCGCCGCCACGCCGGGCAGGGTCTCGACCGCGCGCTTGATCTCGTCCTCGGCCAACCGCCGTAGTGACACGAGATCCGTCGCCGAGCTGCCCGTGGCGCCCACCGCGATGCGCAGCATCGGATCGAGCTCGGGGTCGTAGCGCAGCACCAACGGGCGACCCACCTCCTCGCCGAGGTTGAGCAGCGCGAGCCGCTCCCGCACCGCCTGGGACAGGTCGGTCATGTCGGAGTCCCAGTCGAACTCCAGCACGACGTCCGAGATTCCGGCGCGGGAGATGCTCTCGAGCGACGCGAGCCCCGGCACCGTGGACAGCGACTCCTCGATCGGCCGCGACACCTGGCTCTCCACCTCGCCTGGAGCCGCGCCCGGATACTCCGTGCGCACCGTCAGCGTGGGGTAGTCGAGATCGGGCATCAGGTTCAGAGGCAGGCTCTGATAGCTGACAAAGCCAAACACCACCGCGGCCACGAAGGCCATGATCGTGGCCACGGGGCGCTGCACGAGCACCTCGTAGATCGACCTGCTGCCGGTCCGTTCTGTCATGGAGAGCGCGTCCTCGACGGCGATGTGTGTGCGGCCCATTCCCATCTGGCACGGGCCTCCGCAACACGCGGCGGCGGGAGCTTATTTCCCGGGGGCCTCGATCGCCTCTTCTTCGTCGAAGTCGAGGTGAGATGACCGAAACAGCGTCACCTCGACCCGGCGGTTCAGGTCTGCGAGCTTGCTCGCCTGCCCTTGCGACAGCGGCTCGGACTCCTCCGCGAGGGGCTCGCTGTTGTTCCCGATGGCCGTGACGCGCAGGACTCCACCGCTGCCATCTCGCAGCAGCGACGCCACCTGCTCGGCGCGGCTCGCTGCCTGCTCGGGGCTGTCAGACGAGTCGAGCGCGACCTTCACCTCGACCTCCACATCGGCGAGCCGGCTCTGCGATAGCGCCCGCGTCAGCTGTCCGAGCTCCACGAGTCGCGGATTCCAGGTCGGGTCGAAGCGGGTGATCGACGCGCTACCGCCGGGGCTCCCGGTGAGCGTGGCGAGCTCGTTCCAGTCTGCGTTTGTCCAACCCGCGTCGGGATAGTCGCCCAGAGTGACGGTCACGGATGCGCCGTCGGATCCAGCGGGAAGACAGGCGGCGAGCCAGCTGGGCAACTGCACCGCGTCGCCTGCCGGCGCGTCGGGCCGTCCGGTCCAGCGCAGGCGCACCTGATCACACGCGGCGGCGCGCATCGCCTCAGCGACGCCCGGCTGGCTGGCGAGATCGCCGTGCAGCCCCATGATCCGCCCCCGCGCCGCCCAGGCATTCGCCGCAAGAGTTGCGTTGTCGCCTCCGCTGGCGAACCAGCCGGCGACCTCGGTGGTGCGCTGCTGCGGGGGATCCCCGAACTCCCAGCTCAGCGTCTGCGCTTGCGCGCCCTTCGGAGCCAGCAGCTCACGCAACACCATTTGTAGTTCGGTGCGGCGCTCGGGCGCGACGCCGCTCCACCACCCGGGCTCGAAGCCCGCCAGCAGCTGAGCGAGCGGCGCGTTCACCGGGGACCCTGAGACGTTGGGCTCGGTCACCGGCTCCGGGGTCGGCTCCGGCGTCGTCTCCGGCGGGGCGGGCATCCCGGCGATGGCGCGCGCCTGAGCGCGGTCCCGCTCCAGGTCCTCCATTGACATCGGTGCGTTCACGTCGTCGCCCGACCGGGCCCACACGAAGAACGCCAGCAGGGCCAGCGCGGCCATCAGCATCATCCCGAACTTGAGGCCCGGGGAGCTGGGCCCGCCGCGTGCGGCGTCGAGGCGATCCTGCGCGCGCTGCAGGTCTTCCGCGGACGGGGACATGTCGCGGTCCACGGCCTTGTGCTTCGGCATCGATCGGGGAGGCGGCGGCCCCGTGGGGCCCAGAGCCGTGGCGCCGGGCCGATGCGCCATCAGGTTCACCATCGTGTTGACGTCCTGGCGGTCGTACGGCTCGACCAACCCCAGCCGCTTGCGGGCCGGTTCTGCGTCCGCGGGCACGCTCCAGATCACGGCGGTCAAGTTGTCGAGCGCATCCCCGGCCAAGACGGCGGCCTTGAGTGTCTGCGCACGCTCCACCGCATCCCCGTTCTTCCCGTCGAGGGATGGGGGGATCGGATCGGGGTCTCGGTTGTAGCCGTAGACCCCGTCGGAGCAGATGAGGAACGAATCGCCAGCAGCGAGCTGGAACGGCCCGCGGATCTCGGGCTCGGGGCTCGCGCCTCCTCCCATGACCTGGGTGAGCTTGCCGCCTTCGGCGATCTTGAGCGCTTGGGCGACCGGCAGCCCGCGGTCGATCAGCCCGTTGGTGATGTTGTGATCGCGAGTCCACGACATCACCTGCTCGTCGGTGCGCTGTCCGTAGAGCCGGCTGTCACCTACGTGGAACCGCCACGCACACAGGGTCTCTTCCTCCACCAGCAGGCCCACCAGAGTGGACGCCGGGGGGCGGTTCTCGCCGGTGGCGAGGCCGCGCACCTTCTCGTGGCTCGCCAGGATGACGTCGGTGAGCCAATCCGCAGGCGGTCCCTCGGGAGGGTTTCCAGTGGACGAGAACACTTCATCGAGGGTGCGGGCGACCATGGTGGCGGCTTTGTCACCCGCGTTGTGTCCGCCTGCGCCGTCGGCGACGAGCAACAACAGAAAGCGGCCGTCGAACGCTCGCTTCACGAGGAGTCGATCCTCGTTCCGCTTGCGCGCGTGGCCTACATCCGTAACCCAACCCACGAGACCCAGGGTTCCTGCGTCGAGCTGTCCATCTTCATCGATGACAGCGGCGTCGTTTGGGGGTGGCAATCCGTCTTCGTCCGGCACGCGCGGAGTATAGCGGGGCGACTCCCTGTGCGTTCAGTCCGGGGATTCGCTCGACGGCTCGACAGGAACCTTCGGTTCGTGGATCCGAACGATGCCCCCATCCCGCAGGGTTGACTGCCCGACGGTGATGACACGCTCTCCCGCGGTGGCTCCCTCGAGAAGCTCCACCTGGTCGTCCTCACTGACGCCGAGCTTTGCTGCCCGGCGCCTCGCGATTGTGTCTCCGGCCTTGTCTTCGATGACGAACAGGTACGGCTGGCCCTCGGCGTAGACGAGCGCCCGCTTTGGCAGGACGATGGCGTCTGCGTGGGTGGCCACGATGATGTCCACGTTCACGAACATGCCGGGGCGCAGGTCGCGCTGACCGGCGTCCACCGCCACGGTCACCTTGACGGTCCCGGTCTGGGGGTCGACCACGGGGCTGATGCGCTGGACCCGGCCCGGCACTGTGGTGTCCTTGAGGATTTCGGTCTTGATGCGCGCCGTTTGGCCCGTCGCGATCCGCGCCAGATCCCGCTCTGGCAGCGAGATGTCCACCTTGAGCCGGGTCAGGTCGACGATCTGGAACGCCAGCTTCGGAGGCGAGACCGCCTCGCCGTAGCGCAGGTCGCGCATGCTGACGGTCCCCCGGATGGGCGACTTCAGGTCCCGCGACGCGTAGGCCTCGCGGGCCTGTTCGAAGCTCAGCTTCGCGGTGTCGAATGTGTAGCTGGCGGTGTCGTACTCGTTGCGGGCCACAAAGCCCTTGTCGAACAAGCTCTTGACCGACTCGAACTCCTGCTTCGCGCGATCGAACTCCGACTTCGCGCGATCAAACTCACCCTTGAGCTGTGGGTTGCGCAGGTTGGCGAGCACCTGGCCCGCGCGAACCGCCGCGCCCTCCTCAACGTGGATCTGCTGGACCGTGCCGGTGACCTCCACGAGGATGTCCGCCCGCTGATCCGAGTCCACGGTGGCCGACGTCGCGATGCGCTCGGCGATCGTGCCGCGCTCGAGCACGTGGATGCGCACCGGGACGCGCTCGTCCTCAGCCTTCTCCTGCGCCGAGTCATCGTCGTTCGCGGAGTCGTCGTCGTCGCCTTTGTCCTTGTCCCCACCAAACAGGCCGCAGCCCGCCGTGGGGGCGAGCATGAGCATGAGCATGAGCAAGAAGCGGGGCATCATCGTCCTTCCGCCCTACTCGAGGGCGACCTGCCGGATCGTGCGGATGGCGTCGTCGCGACCGGTGAGCTGGCGCGCCGCGTCCACCAGGGCGCTCAGCTCATCGTCCGTCAGTGCCCGGTCCAACACGCTGAGGTCGTACGCAATTCCATAGCGCGGGAAGTCTCGGTGCACGGACTGCAGGTTGTTGACGCCGGCGGAGTAGATCGCGTCGTCCACCGCCTTCTTTGTCCCGCGTGCGTCGGCGTGTACCACCGCGAGGATGTGTGGCGACTCCGCGGTGGACGCGACGTCGATGCGGCGCTTCGGCGCGTACACGCAGTCATCCACCGTGCCCATGTGGCTGAACTGCTTCGTGGCGCGAGCCATCTTGCGAGCGATGCGGGGCTGCGCCTCGCGGGTCGCTGCGCCGATGTGCGGTGTGGTGTGGATCTTGGGGTTGTCCCCATAGGGGTTGCGCCACGCCTCCGACGTGTTTCGGGGCTCGATGGGGAAGACGTCCACGAAGGCCTGACGGACCGCGCCCGCGTCCACGGCAGCGAGCAGATCGTCAGGCTCGTACAGGAAGCCGCGGCCCATGTTGATGAACACCCGCGGCGACTCGGCGGGGCGGCCGCGCCCCAGGGCCAGCAGGTGGCTGCGCTGGATGACGTTCTTGTTGCTGCGCCCACGCAGGTCCTCAGCGGACAGGTGCACGGTCAGCACATCGGACTGCTCGAACAGCTCGTCTACGGAGTGGACCGCTTCCCAGTCCATCGTCGCGCCCACCGCCTGGGCGACGTCGCTGTTGTCGTAGAAGCGCACCTTCATGCCCAAGGACGTCGCCACGCGGGCCACTTGTGAGCCGATGCTGCCCAGGCCGAGCACCCCGAACACCTTGCCGTGCACCTCGTACCGGCCCGCGGCGGACTTGCGCCACTCGGACCGGCTCGTCTCTCCCCAGGCGTCTGGGATGCGCCGCGCGCCGGCGAGCATCTGCCCGATCACCATCTCCACCACCGAGCGCCCATTGGACCGGGGGTCGTTCAAGACCATGACTCCTCGGGCAGCACAGGCGGCCTTGTCCACGGAGTCGTCGCCGATGCAGCACAGCATCACGGCATACAGATCGTCGGCTGCCTCGACGATGCGCTCGGAGATCTCGACCCGAGACCGCTTGAAGATCAAGTGGGGCCGGTGCTCGGCCACAAGCTGGAGCAGCCGCGCTTCGTCCGGCGTCTCGGTCTCCCGATAGACCTCAAAGCCTATGTCCCGCAGGAGCCCATCGAGGCTCGGGTCGGGGTTCTCGAGCACGAGCGCTCGGCTCAGGCGCCCTCGATGGATGCGGGGTGTGAACATGGGCGGCTGTATACCGGCCACGATGGCCCGGCGAAAGCTGCGGCCTCCGGGGAGTCCTAGGCGGCTTGCTTGTCCGCCTTCTTCTTCGCCTTCGCCCGCCGGACGACCGGAAGGGGGGCGCCCACGACACGCGGAAGGGTCTCACCGGGGAAGCGGCTGGTGTACCCACTCCACGTCTCCGGCACCGGAGGCGCCTTCTGACGCTCGACCGAGCCGATGTGGCCCGTGAAGTCGGGGGAGGGGTTCTCGATGAACGCCCCGATGACGTACTGACGGATGAGGTGCGACCAGACGTTCTTGAACTGCAGCTCGGGGTGGATGAGGTGCTGGACCTGGGCGTGCAGGGCGGGCAGCTCGCTCCAGTGCGCCATGGGCTTGAGGTGGTGCACGAAGTGGTAGCCGTTGTTGAACAGAAAAGCGTTGAGCCACTTGCCGGTGAAGTTGCGGCTGTGGTTCCACTTGCTGTCGAGGTCCGCGTCCACGTGCTGCACGTAGTTGAAGAAGTGCACGCACCACAGCGAGAACTGCTGGGGGATCAGCGCGAAGAGCAAGGCCTTGCGCCAGTCGATGTAGAACAGCACCGCCATGTAGCCGTAGAACACGACGTGCTCGCTGATCGTGATGAAGAAGTCTTTGCGGCGCGTGCGCCACAGCCGACCCAGGTACGGGTTCACCAGCTTGGTCTGGTAGTAGACGCACATCGGGTAGTACAGCAGCGCCATCCACCACGTGTTGCGGTTGGTCCAGCGCCACGAGATGGCCTCGTCGCCCTCGCGGTTGGCGAACAGGTGGTGGTTGTTCGCGTGCGTCGGCGTCCAGGCGAAGATGGGGTTTCCGTACGCCATGCTGACGAGGTAGTCCATGCCCTTGTTGGCCCACTTCTCCTCGAAGACGCCCTGGTGGCTCGTGTTGTGCGCGACCACCGCCATGCTCATGGAGAAGAAGAGCAGCAGGCCGTAGGTGAACACGTTGAAGCCGGTGTTCCACAGCAGCGCGAGCAGCGCGAAGGTGCACGCGAGGTACACCAGGGTTCGGTCGTCGGCCTTGTAGCGCAGGGTGGGCAACATCAAACCTCCAGGGAGCGAGGGGCGCTCTGAGCGCCGCCGCTATAGCACAGGGTCTGGGAGCGGCAAGACCGATTCGGCCCTATCATCGCGCCCGTGTCAGCCATTCTCCCCGTTCTCAGCCCTCAACCCGCGGTGGCCGCCGATCCGTCCAAGTGGGTCTCCGATCCGTCCCAGTGGGGTCCGAGGCTCGCCGCGCTCCGAGCGGTGTTTCGGCGTCCGGGGCGCTGGGTCATCTGTCTGTCCGGCGGCGTGGACTCCGCGCTGGTGTTGGCCGTGGCCGCCGAGGAGCGCGGCAGCGACATCATCGCGTTGACCGCGGTGTCGCCCACGCTCCCCGAGCCCGAGCAGCGCGTCTGCGTGGAGCTGGCGGCGGCGGCAGGGGTGCAGCACGAGCTCGTCGCGAGCGGGGAGATGGAGCGGTCAGGCTTCGTCAGCAACGGGTCGGACCGCTGCTACCACTGCAAGACCGAGCTCTACTCCCTGGCGCGGGTGCAGGCGCGCGAGCTCGGCACGGACTGGATCGCCGATGGGGTGAACGTGGACGACCTGGGCGACCACCGCCCCGGATTGGTCGCCGCCCGCGAGCACGACGTCGTGCACCCGCTGATCGAGGCCGGGATGAGCAAGGCGGACGTGCGCGGCGCAGCACAGGCCCTGGGGCTGACCGTGTGGGACAAGCCGGCGTTTGCGTGCCTGTCGTCCCGCTTCCCGTATGGCACGCCGATCACCGAGCGCGGCTTGAGCCAGGTGGGCGCCGTCGAGCTGTTCCTCAAGGACCGCGGGATCCGCCAGCTGCGGGTGCGGTCGGACGGGGAGACGGCCCGCATCGAGGTGCTGCCTCACGACATCGCCGTCCTGGTGCAGGAGCCGCTGCGCACCGATCTCGTGCGGGTCGCCAAGGAGGCGGGCTACTCGTGGGTGTCGGTGGATCTGGAGGGCTATCGGCAAGGCTCGCTCAACGAGCGCCTCGTCCATGAGTGAGGAGCGCCCCCCGGTGCCGGACGGCGCGCCCATCGTCGCTCCGCCGACTCCGCGGCGCCGGATCTGGCTCGAGGTGCTGGGCCTCTACTTCCTCACTTGCCTCCTGATCCGGGTGATTCGCGTGGTGAAGGAAGGGGCGGGCCTCAGCGAGAACTGGCTCGTCCTGGTACCCATCGTCTTCATCTACGCGCCGGTGCTCGCCGAGAAGTGGAACCGCTACCGCGTCAGCGACGACATCCAGTTCCCCGAGCCCCTGGGCCGCCAGCTCCTCAAGGCGAGCAAGTGGCTGCTGCTGCTCGTGCTGATCATCTACCCGGCGTTTGTGGTGGGGAACCACTACTGGCAGACCACCGGCCTGCCGTACGTCACCCGGGAGATCCTCGAACTCAAGTTCCCCTACCCGCCGCACTACCCCAAACACGGCCTGCCCGACGACCTGTGGCTTCAGATCCCCTACCAGATCCTCTGCGTCGGCTTCGCCGAGGAGTACTTCTACCGGGGGTACATGCAGACCCGCCTCAATGAGGTCTTCGACGGGCGGCGATTCAGGCTCTTCGGTGCCGAGTTCGGGTGGAGCCTGCTGGTGACCGCGGTGCTCTTCACGGCGGGGCACTCGCTGGTGACCTGGCAGTGGTGGCAGCCGTTCATCTTCTTTCCGGCGCTCATCTTTGGGTGGCTGCGCGCGCGGACCGGCAACGTGCTCGCGGGGACGCTGTTTCACGCATGGTCGAACCTCGCGATGATCGTGCTCGACAGCATCTACGGGGTGCGTTGATGCGCTGGCCCGCGTTCGTGCTGATCGTGCTCGTCTGTGCGGGGACCGCGCGGGCCGAGGATCCGGTGGTGGTGGACCGCGTCGTCGCGGTGGTTGGGACCACGCCCATCGCCGCCAGTCAGGTGCAGCTCGAGCGCGAGCTCGCGGCGAGGATGGCCGGCGACGAGTGCACCGCCTCGTTTGGGCGACTGCTCTGCGAGGACCGGGAGCCGCTGGAGCGCCTGCTGTTTCGCGAGACGCTGCGCCAGTCCGGCGTAGCCAATGGCGTCGAGGTCTCGCTCGCCACCGTGGAGGACGCCGAGCGCGCCTTCTTCGCAGCCTTCCCGATTCGGGACGCCGCGGACGAGTTCCTGAGCCGCTGGGGACTGGACCCGGGCGCGCTGCGGGAGCTGCTGCTGGACGTGGCGCGTCTCGACCAGGCCATCGACGTCACGGTGGGGCGGCTGGTGCGAGATGTGTCGGAGGAAGAGGAGCGCCGCTACCACGCCGAGAACGCCGACACGATCTTCGCAGGCCGCGCGTACGAGGAGGTCGCTGCGATCGTGAGCCGGCGGTACTACGCCTTGAAGTTCGAGCGCACCTACGACTCGTGGGCGAGCGAGCTGCGCGCGGCCGCCAGGGTGCGCTACATCGGCAGGTCAGTGGAGTGACCAGCAACTTGAGCCCCTTGACGAGCCCTTGACTTCCTGCAAGAAGCGACATGATGAGCGGAGTCCATTCGGGCCCTGCCGAGGAGGCGCGATGATTCGCAGCAACGCACTGGTTCTCTTGTCTCTCGCTGCTGTCCTCGTGGCTGTCGGCTGCAACGGCCAGCAAGTCGTCGCGTTCGATCTGCCGCCGCAGGCCTCGATCATCGCTCCCGATCCCGATGAGGTCTTCGAGTCCGCGTCGGTCCAGTTCGCTGGCTCGGTGGATGACAACGACTTCCTCGACAGCTTGCAGATCGAGTGGACCTCCTCGCTGCATGAGGAGCCCCTGTTCGCGGGCTCGCCCGATGCGTCCGGCTACATCGAGTTCACGGGCTCGGGGCTGGTGGCGGGCACTCACACCATCGAGTTCCGCGTCACCGACAGCGCTGGTCAGACGGACGTGGACAGCATCGACATCACCATCGCGACGGACCCGCCCCAGGTGTTCATCAACGAGCCCCAGGCGACGTTCCAGTACTACACGGGCGCCGAGGTGCAGTTCTCGGGGTTGACCCTGTCGGCGGAGTCGGTCGCGGGTCCCCACGCCGTGGAGTGGAGCTCCGATCTGGATGGCCCGATCTTCACCGGAAGCTCCGACGGCGTCGGGGTGACCGAGTTCGCCACGCTGCTGAACGAAGGCGTGCACCTCATCACTCTGCGGGCGAGCGACCAGCTCGGCGTGGCGGGCCAGGCCAGCGTGCAGGTGACCGTGGACAACGTCCCGCTGGGCGCCCTCGACCAGGACAGCGATGGGTTCTGCCCCGATGGCATCGACGCGGACGGCAACGGCCGCTGCGAGGACGCCGAGCTCACGGGCCCGGGATCCCAGGACTGCAACGACGCCGCCTTCACCGTATGCCCCGGCTGCCCGGAGATCTGCGACGGGTTCGACGACAACAACTGCGACGGCATCATCGACCCCGACGACCAGGATCTCGACGCAGATGGCTGGTCGCCGTGCCAAGGCGACTGTGACGACAGCGCCCCGTGGAACTTCCCCGCCAACCCAGAGATCTGCGACGGCCTCGACAACGACTGCTCGGGCTCGCCCAACTTCGACGCCCTCGGCGAGACCGACAACGACGGGGACAACGTGCGCAGCTGCGATGACTGCGATGACGACGAGCCCGAGGCGTTCCCCGGCAACGCCGAGGTCTGTGACGACATCGACAACGACTGCAACGGCGTCGTCGATGACGGGTTCGACCAGGATTTGGACGGGTACGCCACCTGCGAGGGTGACTGCAACGACCTGAACAACGCGGTGAACCCCGGCGCGCTCGAGATCTGCAACACCATCGACGACAACTGCGACGGGTACATCAACGAGGTTCAGGCCGGTCCGTTCGAGATGTGGGAGACCGGGCCCAACAGCCCCGGATACGAGCTCAACAACACCAGCCCGCAGCTCGTGTTTGGCACCGGCTCATGCTCGGTGGGAGGCTTTCTTCAGCTCTCGCCCGGCCAGGGCTCGGTGGCCGGCGTGTTCTCGGACCCGACCGACCAGTGGGACATCTACGAGTTCGATACGGGTCTGACGAGCAACCTCGCGGCGTGGCTGGCGTTCCTCTCCAGCGGAAGCGGCCTCCCCGCGAGTTGCCAGGCGGGCTCGATCTCGTGGACGTCGGCGTTGCCGATCACCGTCTTCGCCGACATCGACGGCACGACCTACAGCGGCACTGGCACCAGCGGCACACTCCCGTTCCAGCTGAACATCATCCAGCTGTTCAATATCGACTACAAGATCACCGTCTCGCCCGCAGCCACCTGGGTGGACTGCAACTACACCTACACGCTCAACTTCGTCATTCCCTGACGGCGCGTCCCCAGGCGTAGTACAGGGCCGCGCCAGCGGCGATCAGCGGCAGAACGAACGCAGTCGTGGGTTGGGTGACCAGCACGTACTCGCCCGACGGCAGCGGAAATCGCGGCGCGTCCCAAGCGGGCAGTTGATAGGGGATCCAGCCGAGCGTGAAGCCACCGAGCAGCGCACCGACGGCGGTCAGTCCCTGGAACGCGCGGCCTGACGGCTCCTTGCTGCGGAGCCGCTCGCCGAGGAGCCAGACCACCGGCAGGGCGATCACGCAGGCCTGGGCGAGGAAGTTGGCGGAGAGCAGCGTGGCGAGCCGGCGGTGGCTGCGGTCAGGATCTGCCGGCGACCCTGCAAGCCGCCCTAGCCCCACGAGGAAGAGCGCGCCCGCAACCCAGGGAGCCAGCGACCACCAATAGGTCGGCACCGGGACCACGAAGCCCACCAGCACCACGATGACCAGGGTGGCGGTGGCCTTGATGCCGCGACCCACCAGCGTGGTGTGCAGCTGGGCCAGTAGGAATGTGGGGATGAGCACTGCAACCAAGGCGAGGGTGCTCGCCAGCCATGACTCGTTGAGGATTCCTCCCAGGCCTCGCGTCGAGCTCAGATGCTGCGCCACGAGCACCGCAGCGAACGTGGCGGCGGCGGCGACCTCGGCGTCGTCTCTCTCCGACAGCAGCGGGGTCAACGCCGCTCCCACGATCAGTCCCAGAGACGGCGCTCCGAGCAGCGCTCCGCCGAGGGCGCCGATGACCAGTGGGTGAAGCGCCAGCCACAGCGGTCCAGCCGGCGCGCCCGTGCTCACGAAGGTCGGGGCCCCTCGCTGCCCCGGAGCTGGGCGGCGAGCTTATCGATCGCCAGGTCCACCGCGGCGTAGATGTCGGCGTTGGAGGTCTCCCGTGCGGAGTGGGTGAGCCCGCCGGCCTCGACCGTGACGTCAGCGACGTTCTCGAAGCCGTCCAGGCTCAAGATCACGCGGGCCCCGAGGAGAGGCTCGAGGAGCCCGCGCAGGCGCTCTGCCCGGTGGGCGACGTAGGTGCGTAGCGGGTCGCTGGGGTGCATGTGCCGAAACGTCACGTCGATCTGCACCGGCGAGAGCGCTAGAACAGGCGCTTGCGCTGAGACGACGACCCGATCCCGAGCATGTCGCGGTACTTCGCCACCGTGCGCCGGGCGATCGTGATGTCCTCTTCCTTGAGCATCTTCACGATGGACTGGTCGCTGTAGGGCTTGCGCGGGTTCTCGTCGTTGATGAGCGTGCGGATGCGCTGCTTCACCATCTCCGAGGCGACGTCGCCATCGCCGCGCTGGATGCTGCTGTTGAAGAAGAACTTCAGCTCAAAGGTGCCGTGCGGGGTGTGCACGTACTTGTTGGTGGTGACGCGGGAGACGGTGGACTCGTGCATGCCGATGTCCTCGGCGACGTCCCGCAGGATCATTGGCTTGAGCTTGGCGATCCCCTCCTCGAAGAACATCCGCTGCTGCTTCACGATGCTCTCGACCACCTTGTAGATGGTGCGCTGCCGCTGGTAGATGCTGCGGATGAGCCACTGCGCCGAGCGCAGCTTCTCCTGGATGTACTCCTTGTCGCCCTTCTGGGCTCCTGACAGCACGCTGCGGTAGTAGTTGGACACCCGCAGCTTGGGCACGCCGTCCTCGTTGAGCTGGATGATGTACTCGTCGTCGCTCTTGATGACGTAGATGTCCGGGGTGATGTATCGCGCTTCTTCGGTCACGAACTCACGTCCGGGCCGCGGCTCGAGCTCGGCGATGGAGCGCACGCCCTCCAGCACCCGCTGCATCGACACGCCGAGGCCTCGCGCGATGCGCTTGTAGTCACGCTTCTCGAGGCTGCTGATGTGCTCTTTGAGGATCTTGTGCACGATGCGGTCGTCGGGGAAGACGACCCGCGCCTGGATCAGCAGGCTCTCGGCGAGGTTGCGCGCACCGATCCCGAGGGGGTCGAACGTCTGAACCAGCAGCAGCCCCTCCTCGGCATCGTCGAGGGAGATGAGCTCCTCATTGGCGAGCTCCTCCAGAGTCCCGGCGAGGAAGCCCTCGTCGGAGAGGTTGCCGATCACCGCCGCAGCAGCGGCCCGGGTGACCTCGTCGGCCTCGGCCATGTGCAGCTGCCACATCAGATGCTCGGACAGGGTCTCGGACCGCGTCAGCGTCTGGTCGTACGTGGGCAGGTCGTCGGCGTCTCGCCGGATCTCGGAGCCCGTCTTGGGGCTCGAGCTGTAGTTCTCGAGGTACTTCTCCCAGTCGATCTCCTGCTCGCGCTGGCCCTCGGCGTTGGGGTCGTCTGCCGTCGGGGTGACGTCGTGCTCGTTCGTGGGGGCGAGCGGGTCTTCGCGCTCTTCGACGACCTCCTCGAGGATCGGGTTCTCCACCATCTCCTGGCTGACCAGATCGGCGAGCTCGAGGTGGTTCAGCTGGAGGAGCTTGATCGCCTGCTGCAGCTGCGGCGTCATCACCAGCTGCTGGCTCATCTTCAGCGACTGCTTCAGTTCGAGCGCCATGCGAGGTCCCTCCTCTGGGGCCAGCTCGCGGTCTGCGAACGGCACCCTCCGACTTGTCTACGCTAGCAATGCCCGGCGAGAGGGTCAATGCGCCCGGGGCCTGTTGGCCCGATACCTGCATGCAGGGTTCGTCGCGGGTGTCAAGCTCCGAAATAGCGCCGCCAGGCCGCAGACTCCGGGGCGAAGTCGGTCTGCGGGCCATCGAACTCCACTGCGCCGCCCACCAACAGCACCACCCGCGTACAGAAGGCCAGCAGGTCGGTGGCCGCGTGGTCGGTGACGACGAGCGCGGTGCGCAGCGGCAAGTGCTCCAACCCGCGACGGAGCGCCGCCCGTCCCTTCGGATCGAGCCCCGCGAACGGCTCGTCCAGCAGCAGAACTGCGGGGCGCAGGAGCAGGGCTCTGGCGACCTCGACGCGGCGTCGCTCTCCGCCCGACAGCGTCGCGGCTTGTTGGCTGGCCTGCGCGGTCAAGGAGAAGCGGGTGAGCACCTCGTCGAGCAGGTCGGCGTCGCTCGATGCGGACGCCGCGGGGCGTCGGGCGGGTGCAGACAGCGCCGAGGCGAGGTTGGCGCGCACGGTGAGCCCGCCGAAGACCGTTGGCTCTTGGGGCACGTAGCCGAGCCCTGCTCGCGCGCGTCGATGAAGAGGGAGGCGGGTGACGTCTTGCTCCCCGAGCATCACGGATCCCGAACGGGGACGCAGGCGCCCCGCGAGCACATCAAAGAGCGTGGTCTTGCCCGCGCCGTTGGGTCCGAGGATGGCCACCCGCTCCCCGGCGCCGATCCCCAGATCTAGCCCGCGCAGCAGTGGATCGGGCCCCCATCCAGCGACCAGGGCGCTCGCGCGCAAGGCGCTCACGGTTGCGTGCCGAGGCGATCGGCCAGGGTCTCCAACGGACAGCCGCCGCAAGCGAGCTCGCCCCCGCCGAGCCAGGCAAGCTGAGGCGTCTCGCCGCTGACACCATCGACGGCGTACCGAACCTCGCGCAGGGTCAGCGGTCCCTGGGGGAAGCTCCCCACCGCCGAGGCCCCCTGCACCTCCACTGCGCGCTGGGCGTCCTCCCACTGAAGAGTGACGTCTTCGAAGGCGCCGACCCAGCTTGCGTCTACTTGCCGAACGCGGGCTGCGCGGGCAGAGAACGTGAGACCGCCGTCTCCCAGCTCACCCTCCCAGGACAAGCTCTCGACGTCGGCGCGCCACGCCGCGGGGTCGGTGGGCAGCGGGGGCAGGGGGTCGCCGAGGGAGCACCCGTTGACGACAACGGCGACAGTGAGGACCGCGAGCGCCCGGACCCACGCCCACTCCCAGGGCCGAGCTCTTGCCCGCTGGGCGAGGACGCGCACGACTTCATCGGAGGCGGCTTGGACCTCAGCGTGGGGTGGCCGGCGAGCGTCGCCACCCAGCAGAACCGATCGCAGCGTGAACGACTGCCCGGCTGCTTGTGCGACGAGCACGCTGGCGCCTTGTCGAGCGGCCCATGAGACGAGCCCGTCGGGAGCGCCGATCGCGCCATCCACGAAGGGCAACGCTCGTCGCCCGGGCCTCGTTGGATTCAGAGAGTCGATGAGGACGACGACCCATCCACCACCTCGCAGATGTCGGGTCGCGGCTTCGGCGGCGGCGCGTCCCCGCGGCAAGGCAGTCACCCCGAGGCGACCTCGCAGCTCGCGTACAACGCGCTCAGTGCGGGGCAGTCGGGGCCAGGGCGCGGCGATGATCAGGGGCTGGTGGCCGCGGCGTGCCAGCTCGGCTGCACCAGCCTCCCACGGGCCGCTGTGGGCGGCGAGCACCACGGCGGGGCCAGGAGACGCGGGGAAGCCGGTCGCCGCAACCGGTTCTGCGACCCCACAGAGCGCGGCGACGTTGCCGCCGAGCGCCCAACCCCAGCGCCAGGGCCGCACCGGCACCCTGGCGCTTTGAGCGCGGGTACGAAGGGGGGACCAGGGCCACGCTGCGGTAGCCAGCGTGCAGGCAGCGGTGCGCAGGAAGGCGCGGGCCAGCGGCGCGGGGACCGCACGGGACAGCGCCGCGGCGCCTGAGAGCGCGCGGGCCAGGGTCCAGTCGAGCAGGGGACGGCTTCGGGACACAGGAGCTCCTCGGTCGCCTCGCGAACCGTCCGACCTGGGGCCGTCGTTGCTCCTCAACCGGGAACTAGGACTCGATGGACGTGACCCCGCCGGGGGCGTCCTGGAGGATCGTCCCGGCGAGCCGCGCGGCCGCGCCGGCCTTGGTCGCGCCCGAGTCTTTGGCACTGTCCCGGCGGGCGCCGTTCTCCAGCGCCGCGCGCACGAACGCCGTAAAGACGGGGTGCGGCTGGAGCGGCTTGCTCTTGTACTCGGGGTGGAACTGGCAGCCGAAGAACCACGGGTGATCCTTGAGCTCCACGATCTCGCACAGGGTCCCGTCGGGGCTCGTGCCCGTTGCCCGCAGACCCGCCGCGGCGAGCTGCTCGCGGTAGGAGTTGTTCACCTCGTAGCGATGACGATGTCGCTCATGAATCTCGGTGGCGCCGTAGATGGAGTGAGCGAGGGTGCCCTCCTCGATGCGGCACGGGTAGGTGCCGAGGCGCATGGTGCCGCCCTTCATCGTGATCTCCTTCTGCTCCTCCATGAGGTTGATCACCGGGTTCTCGCTGCTCTGGTCGAACTCGCGGCTGTTTGCATCCGCCAGGCCGAGCACGTTGCGCGCGAACTCCACCACCGCCATCTGCATGCCGAGGCAGATCCCCAGGTACGGGACCCCGTTCTCGCGGGCGTAGCGAATGGCGGCGATCTTGCCCTCGCTCCCTCGCTCGCCGAAGCCGCCGGGCACCAGGATCGCGTCCACTGAGGCGATGGGCGTAAGGTCGCCCTTCTCCAGCTCGTCCGAGCTGATGAACTCGAGCTCGACGCCAGCGTGATGCGGCAATCCGCCGTGCGACAGCGCCTCGTTGAGGCTCTTGTACGACTCGATGAGGTGCACGTACTTGCCGACGATGCCGATCCGCGTGGTCACGCGCGGGTTGAGGAAGCGCTCGACCACGTCCTCCCAGACCCGCAGGTCCGGGTTGCGCGTCCAGATGTTGAGCTCCTGGCAGATCGCGGCGCCCAGGCCCTCCTCGTTGAAGACGAGGGGCAGCCGATAGATGGTGTCCACATCCGGCGCGGAGAACACTCGCTCGGCCGGCAGGTTGCAGAACAAGGCGATCTTCGCCTTGATGTCCGCTGGCAGAGGGCGATCGGACCGGCAGATGAGGAAGTCCGGCTGCACGCCGATGGAGCGCAGCTCCTTGACCGAGTGCTGGGTCGGCTTCGTCTTGAGCTCGTCCGCGGTCTTGATCCAGGGCACGAGCGTCACGTGCGCGTAGAGCACGTTCTCCCGGCCCCAGTCGAAGCGCAGCTGGCGGATGGCCTCGAGGAACGGCAGCGACTCGATGTCGCCCACCGTGCCGCCCACCTCCACGATCAGCAGATCGGTGCTGTCCGTCGCGAGACGCAGGATCCGATTCTTGATCTCGTTGGTGATGTGGGGGATCACCTGGACGGTGCGGCCCAAGTACTCCCCGCGGCGCTCTTTGCGGATCACCGACTCGTACACCTTGCCGGTGGTGAAGTTGCTCTCGCGGCCGGTGGTCTGCGTGGTGAAGCGCTCGTAGTGCCCCAGATCCAGATCCGTCTCGGCCCCGTCGTCGGTGACGTAGACCTCACCGTGCTGATACGGGCTCATGGTGCCTGGATCGACGTTGATGTACGGATCCATCTTGAGGTTCGCGACCTTGAGGCCTCGGGACTCCATCAGGGCGGCGATGCTCGCCGAGGAGAGGCCCTTGCCGAGGGAGGACAACACGCCTCCGGTCACGAAGATGATCTTCGTCTTCATGGATCACTACCGTTCCGCGAGTTGCCGACGGTGCCGTGGGGTGCAGTCTCGCGCGTCCTGCGCCCCGGCCGAACGACGGGCGCACCATAAACGAAAGCGGCCACCCGAGGGTGGCCGCAATTCGTGATCACTGCGCGATATGCATCGCGCGAACTCTTCTTAGCGCTTGCTGAACTGGAAGCGCGCGCGAGCACCCTTCTGTCCGTACTTCTTGCGCTCCTTGATGCGGGCATCGCGGGTCAGGAACCCGGCAGCCTTCAGCTGCGGGCGAAGATCGCCGGCGAACTGGAGCAGCGCGCGGCTGATGCCGTGCTTGATGGCGCCGGCCTGGCCGGTGGTGCCACCGCCGCGGACGGTGACCATGATGTCGAAGGTCTCGACCTGGTCCACCAGCTGCAGAGGCTGCTTGAGGATCATCTTGTCGGTCTCGCGACGGAAGTACTCGTCCAGCTCGCGCTTGTTCACGACAAAGCGGCCGCTTCCATGGCGGAGGTGGACGCGAGCGGTGGCAGCCTTGCGGCGGCCGGTTCCGTAAAAGACAGGTGCGGTGGCCATCGATTAATTCCTGGTCTGGAGCGGCAGCGGCTCGGGCTTCTGCGCAGCGTAGGTGTGCTCGGGCAGGGCACCGTTGTGGACCTTCAGCTTCTTGAGCTGCTTCCGGGCCAGCCGGTTCTTGGGGAGCATTCCCTTGACGGCGTGCTCGATGGTGAAGGAAGCATCCTTCTCCACCTGCTCGTCAAAGGTCCGCTCGCGGAGCCCACCCGGGTAGCCCGAGTAGGCGTAGTACTTCTTCTGGGAGCCCTTGCGCCCAGTGACCTTGACCTTATCGGCGTTGATCACGACGACGAAGTCACCCACATCGACGTGGGGGGTGTAGATCGGCTTGTGGCGACCACGCAAGACGTTGGCGATGCGAGTGGCGATCCGGCCAAGGGTCTGGCCCTCGGCGTCGACGATCCACCACTTGCGCTCGATGTCGCCAGAGTTGACGTCTTCCTTGCGGGCAAAGAAGGTGCTCATTTGGTTCTTCCCAGTCTCGGCCCGACTACAGCAGGCCAGTTCGGCCCGGCTCGTCCGGACGCGGACGACGCTTTTACATGGGGTGCCATCGGGCGTCAAGCGATCAGTGGACGGGCTTTCTGACGATTTCCGTGGGGGATCGTCCTACTGCGCGAACGCGGGCATGGCTCGGTACCAGAGATCTGCATTGCCCAGTCGGTAATCCACCCACACGAGATGGACGGACGGGCCCGCGATCGCGATCTGCACGTCGTCGGAGATCGCGGTCGCCTCGGGGTCGTCATCCACGCGCACGTCGTCGCTCGGGAACTGGTAGGCCTCGTTCTCGGAGATGCGGTAGTAGATGTCCGGCTGGGCGTCGGCCCCGACCTCGATGGGGGCGCGGTAGTCCGACCAGGCGAAGGCCACGCGATCGCCGGTCCGGGCCACGCGCACGTCCAGCGAGTGCGCCGACCCGGCGACCCCGGTGTCCACACGGGACTCGGACAGCCAACTGGCGCCTGCGTCGTCGCTGGAGCGCACGAAGATGTCGAAGCCCACGTCGCGATCGTCGTGCCAGGTCACGAGCACGCGATCGTCCACTACGTTGAGCGCTGGGTAGAAGCTGTTGGCCGAGCCCGGCGCGTCGTTGTCGATTCGGGTGGGCTCGCCCTGCCACGTGCCGCCGGCGTCCGTGGAGCGGTTGAGGTAGATGTCCTTGGGGCCGTTCCGGCCGTCGTGCCAGGCCACATACACCGCAGGGACCGGTGGGTCGGTGCGCGCGCGGTCTACCGCGAGGGCCAGCCCGAAGGCATCGGCGTCGTCGCTGGGGCCGTCCAGTCGCACGTCCGAGCCGAGCCAGTTGTTGCCCCAGTCGCTGGAGTGGTGGGCGTAGACGGCGTTGGTACCGTCCCGGGAGTCTTCCCAGGCGACGTAGACGCCCCCAATTCCGTCCGAGGCGATCAGCGGATGCGCCGAGTACGCGGCGCCGGGCGGGTCTGTGTCGATGCGGATCTCGTCAACCAGCCAGTTGTACCCGTTGGTCCCGGACTGCACGTAGATGTCGTAGGCCCCGAAGCGGTTGTCGTACCACGCGACGTACATGCGCACGTCCACTCCGTTGGGGTCAGGGTCGGCGGCGATGCGGGGCTCGAGCGCATCCCAGTCGCCGTCTTCGTCGGAGCTGAGCAGCTGCTCGGGTTGCCACAGGCGGCCCTCGTCTTGGGATGCGCGGAAGTAGACGTTGCGGTGCCCCAGCTCGGAGTCTCGGTCGTCCTCCCACACCACGAAGACCTGTTCGCCGACACAGGCGATCTCTGGGTTCTCGGCGTTGGCGTCCCCATCGGGGTTGGTGCTCAGCTGCTGGGGCTCGTCCCAGATCGCCCCGCCCGCGCGCCCGGCCGCGTAGAGGATCTGGTTCTTCCCGCCCGAGCGATCCTCGTGCCACACCACGTGCACCGTCGTTCCCGACAGGCACATGCGCGGCCGCAGCGCTGCGCCGGGAGCCCCGGTGTCGATCTGAACATCGCGGGTCGAGTAGGGGATGATCTCAGGCTCGACCCCGCCCCCAGGGCACCCTGGAGCGACCAGGGCCCCCACGAGGACGGCGAGGGATGCGGAGACGATCGAGTGGGCTCTTTTCATGGGCCCGGAGGCTACATCATCAGACCGCCGCTTCTCGGGTGATTGACCGTCTCTACCCGCTGTGGCAGGTTGCCGCCCCGCCCCGGGATATCCCGCTGGCAACGTCTCGGAGAGTCCATGACCGCAGCCCCGAACCTCGGTAGCAAGTTCACCTGCTTCAAGTGCGAGTGCAAGTTCTACGACCTCTCGGCTGATGAGCCGCTTTGCCCCCGCTGTGGTGCGGATCAGCGTGAGGATCCGAACCCGGATCCCCGTGAGGCCTTCCTCGCCCGCTTCCGCAAGCCCTCGCGCTCGCGCTCGCGCAGCAAGAAGAAGAAGGTCGAGCCGAAGCCCGAGCCCAAGGACGAGGAGGACGACGGGGAGTCCATGCTCGACGACGACTTCGAGTCGGACGGCAAGAAGAAGGCGAAAGCCTAGAGCACCTCGGTCTCAGCTCGTTTCCGGCGGGTAGAGAACCTGCTCCATGTAGAGGCCATGCGGAGGCGCAGTGGGCCCCGCGTTGGCACGGACGAGCCCGTCGCGGATCGTGACCATCGAGCCCGCCGGCAGTCGCCCGCGGCCGACTTCGATGGCAGTGCCGACCAGGATCCTGACCATCTGCTTGAGAAAGCCAGAGCCTTCGAACACGAGGGTGCATGTGCCGTCTCGCTCGGGCCGAACCTCGGCGCGTCGCAGCGTCTTGACGGGATGTGGTGAGCCGCAGTCGGCGGCTCGGTAGGCGCTCCAGTCGACGGTCGCTGGAAGCGTCGCGAGCTCCCGCGCGAGCAGCTCCCGATCGATGGGGAACCTCACCCACCAGGCTCGCCCCTCAAACAGTGGGCTGGGGGAGGGGCGGTCGAGGATCTTGTATCCGTAGATCTTGCCGCACGCGGAGCCCAGCGCGTCGAATCCCAGGGGCGCCTCCTCGGCGCGAAGCACCCGCACGCCAGGCCCCGCCAGTGCGTTCACGCCACGACGGATGCGCTCAAGGGTCACGTCACTCTCGGTCTTGACGTTCGCGACCTGAGCCCAGGCGTGCACGCCGGCGTCGGTGCGACCAGAGCCCTTCACATAGACGTCCTCCTGCCGCAGGACGACCCTCAGGGCGTCTTCGAGCGCGCTCTGCACCGTGCGGAGCTCGGGCTGCCGCTGCCAGCCGGAGAAGAAGCTGCCGTCGTACTCGAGCAGGAGGCGGACGTTGCGCGCGCTCACGTGCGCCGTCGCACTCCGAGCAGGCCCAGCGCCATCAGCGCGAACGCAAACAGGGACGGGGACGCCTGGGTCTGGGCGCACGAGCAGCCGCCGCCGCCGTGGCACTCGATGAGTCCGCAGGTCTGCTCAGGGGTCCCTGAGAGGATGGCGCTCAGCGGCCCCTCGTTGTCGGCCTCATCGATGGGGCGTAGGGCAACCCAGTAGGTGACTTCGTTGTCGAGGTTGGCCAGCTCCGTGGAGGAGCCGCTCGACGGCTCGCCCGCTGGGACCTCGATGGGGTAGTTCACGTCGCCGTCGTCGGTCTCCACGGTGAACTCGGGCAGGTCAGCCTCGTCGTTGGTGAACGGCGCGTCCGACAGGAAGATGCGGTACGAGGCGATGTCCTCTTCCGCGCTGGAGGTCCAGTTCAGGACGAGGCGCGCGTCGCCCGGCTCCAAGGTGAAGTTGGTGACGGTGTCCGGCGGGGTGTCGAGAGTGACGGTCACCGAGTCGACCCCGGTCGCCCCCGAGTTCGTGGCGAAGAGGGCGATGCGATTGCTGCCCTCGGTGGTCAGGTCGCTCGCGTTGAGCGTGACGGTGATCTCCTCGTCGGCCTCCGCGGTGCCTGTCTGCAGCGACGTTCCCGCGTCGTCGTTGATCCCCGAGCCGATCCGCAGATCCCAAGCCGCGTCGCTGTCCAGGCTGAACGTCACGGTGAACTCTTCGTCGCTCGCCACCGACGTGGGGGCCGCTTCGATGCTGGTGACCCAAGGCCGCTCCGTCACCACGCGCACGCTGCCGTCACCCCCGGCGACATAGACGGTGTCTTCGTCGTCGGGGGCAGTCACGATCCGCACCGGCGATCCGCTGGAGTCGAGATCGACGACGGCGAGCTCGACGGCCGTGGAGCTGTTGTAGATCGCGAGCTCACGCGAGGCGTTGGCGATGTAGACGACCGGCGTCGTGGTCCCCGGCCCGAACGCGATGGCCTGAGGCGACGACAGCTCCTCGAGGAACAGCGCCGGGAACTGACTCGGCGAGGCGGTGCTCCCCTCCCAGACGTCCCCGTTGCTCAGCGCGACGAGGAGGCTGCCGCTCACGCCGTCGGGATCCACCGCGATGCCAACAGGCGTGCCGGACACCAGGGCTGATTGGCTCACCGAATAGGTGGTGCCGCTGCGCGAGCCCCACAGCAAGGTGCCGTCGGTCTGGACGCCGATGACGTTGCCCAGGGTTCCTGCAGCCACTGTCAGGTCCGTGCCGGAGCCGACGACCTGCGCCGGAAGCCCCGCGAACCCGTTGACGGTGTCGTCTGCGAGGCTCACCGCGTGGAGCCCCACGGCGTTGTCGCCCGACGTCATGACGTGCAAGACCGTGTTCCCTTGGGCCCACGCAATCGCGACGATCTGGTCGTTCTCCAGCCCGACAGTGATGGGCTCGCCCGGGGTCGTGCTCGGCGGCACGGTGCGGCTGTCGTACTCCACGCGCACGATCTCGTTGTTGCCGCAGCCCACATAGAACGCGTCCCCCCGAGTGGAGTGCGTCGTCCAGACCACGGACGTCGCCTCGCACACCTCAGCCAGCTCCGGCGCCGCGGTGGGCGCGAGTCGGTCCCAGATGGCGAGCCCGGCGTCCGCGCTGCGCTGCGAGGCGCCGATGTAGCGGCCGTCGTCGGACACAGAGAGGTCCGAGATGGAGGCGGCGCCGTCGAGCGCGCCCCGATCGGTGGTGGGGTAGCCGAGCGCGAGGCCCGGGAGCAGCGCGCACAGCGCGATGGGGCGCAAGGCTTTCATTCGTCGTCCTCCTCGGGACCCTCGACCAGCAGCTCGGCGATCTGGACCGCGTTCAGGGCAGCCCCCTTGCGCAGGTTGTCTGCGACGACCCACATCGCGACTGCTTCGTCGTCGTCTGGCGCCTGACGGATGCGTCCGATGTAGACGTCGTCCGTGCCCGCCGTGGGGAAGCCCATGGGGTAGATGTTGTCGTCAGGGGCGTCGAGGAGCGTGACGCCCTCGGCGTTGTACAGCGCGGCGCGGACTTGCTTGTCGCTGACCTTGCGACCGAACTCGACCAGCACCGACTCGCCGTGACACGCGAAGACCGGCACCCGGACACAGGTGGGAACGACGCGCAGGTGCGGCATCCCGAGGATCCGCCGGGACTCGGCGACGAGCTTCCATTCCTCGTCCGTGTAGCCGTCGTCGCGGAACGTGCCGATGGCGGGAATGCAGTTGAACGCGATGGGGTGGGGGAACACGCTGGGCGGCGAGGACTCGCCCGAGTTGAACAGCGCGAGGACCTGCGCGCTCAGCTCTGAGACCCCGGCTTGCCCGGCGCCGGACACCGACTGGTAGGTGGACACCACGACCCGCCGCAGGTCGAAGGCGTCCGCCAGGGGCTTGAGCGCCACCACCAGCTGGATCGTCGAGCAGTTCGGGTTGGCGATGATGTTCTTGCCTCGTTCGCCCAGCGCCTCGAACGCCTTCTGGCCGTTCACCTCCGGCACCACCAACGGAACCGCGAGGTCCCCGCGGAAGGCGGAGCTGTTGTCGATGACGACGGTGCCCTTCGCCGCGAACTTCGCCGCCACATCCAGGCTGACGCTCGAGCCGGCGCTGAACAAGACGAGGTCGAGGCCGTCCGGCACCTCATCCAGCAGAAGCTCGACCTCGATCGAGCGGCCCTTGAACAGCAGGTCTTCCCCCGCGCTGCGCGGCGACGCGAACAAGCGCAGCGAGCCGATGGGGAACGAGCGCTCCTCCAGGACGGCGAGGATCTCGCGTCCCACAGCGCCGGTGGCTCCGACAATTCCGACGGCGTATGCGTCCTGACCTGGCTTCATATTCGTCCCATCACGCGTGGCGGCAGTGCCACGACCCCCGGACCGCGTGAGGCCGTCCCTACGAGGGGCGGAATCCTATCGCGGAATCCAATCCCGCACTCAGGCGGGTGCCTTCTTCGCCGCGTCGTGATCGCGCAGGTAGACCGGCTGGATGGACGCGATGTGCGGCCGCTCCCCCGCCTCGAGCCGCACCAAGGCCGCCGCGGCCAGCGGTCCCAGGGCGGGACCCCCAGGCTGGAGCGCGCCCACCCGATGCTGGGGCGCGGCAGCGAGCAGGGTCTCGGCGTACAGACGCGCGCCATCGCCTACCAAGAGCGCAGGCGCATGATCGGCGAGCAGCAGCCCCAGGGCGGCTGGGCTCAGCAGGGTGGTGGGGTGGCGCACCTGCGCCCCTGGCCCGTAGATCGCTGCGTAGACCTCGTCTCTTCGCGCGTCGAGGACCACAACGGTGCTCTGCGCGTCGGAGAATGCGGCGTGGGCGAGTCCCTCGGTGGAGTCGAAGCCGTACAGCGGAACGTCCAGCGCGCGGGCCATGCCGTGGGCGGTCGCGATGCCGACCCGGAGCCCGGTGAAGGCACCTGGACCGAGGCCCACGGTGATGCAGGAGAGATCGCCGGGCACGCGGCCGACCGAGGCGAGCAGGTCGCCGATCGCCACGCCGAGGGCGGTTCCTCGGCGGCGGGGGCGCCGGATGCGCTGGTCGGCCAGCAGCAGATCGCCCTGGACCAGCGCGATCGCTTCGACGGCGCCGGACGTGTCGATGGCGAGCGCGAGCGGCGCGTCGTCGTCCGCCTCGATCCTGCGCTTGGGCTGGGGCCGACGGCGCGGCCGAACCGGGGCGGTCATCCCAGCAGCGGCGCCAAGAGGGGACGCAGGAGCACGAGGTAGAGATACGCGGCGGGCAGCGCGAAGATCGTCGAGTCGATCCGGTCGAGGAGGCCACCGTGACCCGGCATGATCGTGCCCGAGTCCTTCACGCCGTAGGTGCGCTTCACCATGGACTCGATGAGGTCGCCGAAGACCCCGGACAGGTCGCACAGGACCGCGAGCACGACGCAGTCCACATAGGTCATGGCGGGGAAGAACACGATCTTGAACACCAGCAGCGTCACCACCGCGAGGGCGGCCCCGCCGAAGAACCCGGCCCAGGTCTTCTTCGGGGAGATGAGGGGGAACATCGGCGTCTTGCCGAACGCGCGCCCTGCGAAGTAGCCCCCGATGTCGCCGCCCCAGGAGGCGAAGAGCGGCGCCCACAGCCAGCCGCGCCCGTCTTCGAGGCCACGCAACGCCGGGAACAGCCCGACGAGGAAAGGGATGTAGAGCAAGCCGAGGGCGAATCGCGCCCAGCGGTCGGCGAGCCGGTCCGTGGTCTTCGCGCTGAAGAGGAACCACGCGGATGACGCGACCATGGCGAACACGAACGCGACCAGAGTCAGGCTGCCGTGCTCTGGGTTGGCCCAGGGCGGCAGGCTGGCGAGGCTGGTGGACACGGCGCTGGCCGCGAACACCGGCAAGCCGAGCAGGACCATGAGCGGGAAGGCCGTCCGGCGCTCGTCGGGCAGGGCCATGCCGACGAACTCCCACATGCAGATCAGCGTCGCCACCAGCGCCACGATGCCCACCACGAAGGTGTCGCCGAACGCCAACGGCGGGAAGGCGATGAGGGCGGCGATGATCCCTGAGATCCAGCGGGTCCTGGTGCCGCTCGGAGGCTTCGGTGAGGCGGTCGGCGTGGGCTCGCTCATGGGGCAGCCTCCAGTTGGGCGCCGGTCCGTCCGAAGCGCCGTGAGCGGCTGCCGAACTCGGCGAACGCCTCCATCAGGTCCTCGTCTCGGAAGTCGGGCCAGAGCACGTCGGTGATGTACAGCTCTGCGTAGGCCACCTGCCACAGCAAGAAGTTGCTGAGTCGAAGCTCGCCGCTCGTCCGGATCACCAGATCTGGGTCGGGGAGGCCGGCGGTGTCGAGGTAGCGCTCGACGTCGTGCTCAGTGATGGACTCAGGGTCCAGGGTGCCGGCGGCGACCTCACGGGCCAAGGACTGCACCGCGCGCACCAGCTCCTGCCGCGACCCGTAAGACAGCGCGAGGTTGAGCACCATTCCGCTGTGGTCCCGGCTCATGTCGATCATGAACTGCAGCGCTTGCTGGACCGGGACGGGCAGGCGCATCAAGTCGCCCGAGGCGGTGAGCCGGATCTGGTTGTCCATGATCTCGTCTCGCTCCTCGCTGAGGAAGCGAACGAGGAGAGCCATCAGCGCGTCGACCTCATCGCCGGGCCGCCCCCAGTTCTCGCTCGAGAAGCTGTAGAGCGTCAGGGCCTCCACGCCGAGCCGCCGGCACGCACGGGTCACCGCGCGCACGGCGTGCACACCCTCTTCGTGCCCCTTCACGCGGGGCAGTCCTCGGGTCTCGGCCCAGCGGCCATTGCCATCCATGATGATGGCGACGTGGCGGGGGATGGCAGTGACTGTCGGCGGCATCAGGCGATCAGATCTCGGTGATCTCCGCCTCTTTCTTGGCGATGACCTTGTCGACGAGGGCGCAGTGTTCGTCCGTCTTTGCCTGCACGGTGTCCAGGAGGCGCTTCAGATCGTCTTCGGTGATGTCGCCGTCCTTCTGGGACGACTTGAACAGATCGTTGTACTCGCGGCGCACGCCCCGCACGACTTGCTTGCTCTGCTCGCCCATCTCCTTGACCTGTCGGACCAGGTCCTTGCGACGGTCGCCGGTGAGCTCGGGGAAGTTGAGACGGATGATCTTGCCGTCATTCTGGGGGTTGATGCCCAGATCGGACGCGCCGATGGCCTTCTCGATGGTCGAGAGCATGGTCTGGTCCCACGGCTTGACGATGATCATGCGGGGCTCGGGGACCGACAGGCTGGCCACGCCGCTGAGCGGGGTGGGGGACCCGTAGTAGTCGAGCTTGATGCCATCGAGCACCGCCAACGACGCGCGTCCGGTGCGGACTCGCGACAGCTCGGTGCGAAGCCGCTTGATCGGCTTGCCCATCTCCTCTGCCATTGCTTCGAGGTACTCATCTTGCATTTCTGACTCCTGGAGGCTGTGCTTCAGACCGCTCTGGCGCGGGAGGATAACCCATCGCCTACGACAAAGGCCGCCCCCCAAAAGGGGACGGCCTTGTCGATGATCGAAGCGAAGGGGCGATCAGGCCTGAGCCATCTTCGCGACCTCTTCTGCGAAGTTGTCTTCCTTCTTGTCGAGGCCCTCTCCCAGGTTCCAGCGCACGAAGCGGCGGATGGAGACCTTCTCACCGCACTTGGCGATGAACTCGTTCTGCACCTGGGTAATGGTCTTGTCCTCGTCCTTGACGAACTTCTGCATCATCAAGGTGTTCTCGGTGAGCCACTTCTTGATCTTGCCGGTGACCATCTTCTCGGCGATGGCCTCGGGCTTGCCCGACTCGATGGCCTGCTGCTTCGCAATGGCCTTCTCACGGGCGAGGGTGTCGGGATCGGCGTCCGCCTCACCCACCCACAGCGGAGCCGAGGCTGCGATGTGCATGGCGATGTCGTGCACGAACTTGCCGAAGTCGTCGCCCATGGCGACGAAGTCCGTCTCGCAGTTCACCTCGAGCAGCACGCCGAGCTTGCCGCCGCCGTGGATGTACGAGTAGACGGTGCCCTCGGTCGCGGCGCGACCCGACTTCTTCTCCGCCTTGGCGATGCCCTTGGCGCGCAGCCAGTCGGTGGCCTTGTCGAAGTCGCCTTCGGTCTCGAGCAGAGCCTTGCGGCAGTCGAGGATTCCAGCACCGGTCTGGGCCCGGAGCTCCTTCACCTGGGAAGCAGATACGCTCATCTCAACGTCCTTTCGTCCCGTTGGGACGATGAATGTGTGGGGGGTGTGCGCGGGCCGATCGCTCGGCCCGCGCAGCAGTTCTCAGTCTCAGGCCTCGGCGGGCGCCTCAGGAGCAGCCTCGGCGGGCGCCTCGGGAGCAGCCTCGGCGGGCGCCGCGGGGGCGGCCTCGACCGGCGCCGCAGGGGCGGCCTCGACCGGCGCCGCAGGGGCGGCCTCGACGGGGGCTTCGACTGCCACCGGAGCGGCGGTGTCCTCGATGACGGCCTCACCGCCACCACCCTTGTTCACCACGAGGATCTGCGCAGCCTGCTCGTCCTGCGACGAGTAGGACTGGCCACCCTGCTGGGTGTACTCGCGGCGGGCGTAGTCCTTGGCCAGCTGACGGCCCTCAACGGCCGCTTGCGAGATGGCCGTCGAGAACAGCTTGATGGCCTTGAGCGCGTCGTCGTTGCCGGGGATCACGAAGTCCACGCCATCGGGGTCGCAGTTCGTGTCACAGACGGCGACCAGCGTGATGCCGAGGCGACGAGCCTCCGTCACCGCGATGTGCTCCTTCTTGGGGTCGATGATGAAGATCACGCCGGGCAGCGCGGTCATCGTCTGGATCCCGCCGAGCGAGTCCTTGAGCTTCTTCAGAGCGCGCTCGTTGGTGATGCGCTCCTTCTTGGTGACGAGCTCCCACCGGCCGTCGGCCTGGTCCTTCTCGAGCTTGTTCAGGCGCTCGATGGAGCCCTTCACCGTCTTGAAGTTGGTGAGCATGCCGCCGAGCCAGCGGTGGGTGACCCAGTACTGGTCGGCTTCGCGGGCGGACTCGGCGACGATGTCGCTGGCCTGGCGCTTGGTGCCGACGAACAGGATCTTCTCGCCCCGGGCGACAGCCTCGGTGACGAAGGCGCAGGCACGAGCGAGCTGAATCGCCGTCTGCTGCAGGTTGATGATGTGGATGCCGTTCTTCGATCCGAAGATGAACGGCTTCATGCGCGGGTTCCACCGACGGGTCTGGTGGCCGAAGTGGACGCCAGCGTCCAGCAAGTCGCGAAGTGAGATGTCAGGCATGTCGATCCTTCCCGGTTGATCCTCCGCGTTGCTACCCGGCATGGCCGGCAGAGCCCCAAACCGCGCCTTGATTGGCGCGACACCGGAGGGGCGAAGCCTCGCGTGTGGTTTACCGCCCCAACCAGAAAGACACTGGTGAGTGCGGGCCGCGGTGGATACCACGCGGGCTAGGTGTGGGCAAGCACGACTCTGCGCGGACCATGCGCGCTCCGTCTAGAGCCGTCGTCGAATCAGGCCCGCGCCGGCGGCGACGAAGACAAGCACCCACAGACCCAGCGGCATCGGCACCGGGGCGGTGGCGCAGGCGCACCCACTCCGCACCGAGCCGACGCGCCCCCCGCCATCGTCATCGTCGTCGTCGCTCGTGGCGTCATCGTCGTCCTGGGCCCCGTCGTCGTCGTCCTGGGACCCGTCGTCGTCGTCGTCGTCGTCGTCATCGTCATCGTCTCCGGAGCTCCCGAAGGGGGTCCAGTCCACGGTGAACTCGTAGTCACCCGACGAGCCATCCCAGCACGCCACCGCCACGAACAGCTGTCCTCCTGCGGTCGCGTCCGCCGAGAACGGGGGATCGACCGACTCGGCGACCACCGAGGCGATGGGGTCGTCCGCCGACGTGCCCCATACGTAGAAGTCCATCAGCGCGTTGGCGCTCCAGTCCATGGTGAAGCGCGCGGTGCCCGTACAGGGGAACTCCAGCACGACCCAGTCGATGTCTGCGGTGTACTGCTGGCCGTTGTTCCCACAGGTCAGTGAGCCGGTGAACGTGAGGTCCGCGCCGCTGGCCTCGAAGTAGTTGACGTCGTTCTCCCCCTGCCAGTTGTTGGGCTCCTGCTCCGCGATGGCCTGGGGCGTGCCGCTGCCGCACGTGCCGACGGGTGCGTCGTCGTCGTCGTCGTCGTCGTCGTCGCCGCCCCCGCCGCAGACGCCCCCGCCGCAGCTCACGTTGCAAGCGCAGTAGCGGTCGGCGGTGCAGGAGTTTCCGCTGGACGAGTACGAGTAGCAGACGCCCTCGGTGTCGCTGCAGGTCAAGGTGCGCTCGGCGGTGCCGCCGCTGTACGAGGCGTTCAGCGACGAGCCCGGGTAGACGTTGTGGTCAAAGCCGATCCAGTGTCCGATCTCGTGCACCGCCACCGACTCGAAGTCCGACTCCCACCACTCGTTCGGAGAGCCGTCCACCCAGTCGTGATCTTGCCCGTTGAAGACCATGTCCGAGCTCGCGAGCTCGCAGTCGGAGTAGTACGACGGGGTGGTCACGGCGAGGGTGGACTGCCCGTACGGCCACCCACTGTTCACCGTGCCGATCGTGTGGGTGCTGTCCTGGGTGTTCATCGGCGACGCGCTGGTGTCCGGGCCCTGCGCGGCGTTGAAGCTGGTGCACCCCGGGCGAGCCCACTCCTCGAAGCCGGTGTTGAGCATCGCGGCGGCCTGCGGGTTGGACAGGTCGTTCGAGGTGGCGCTGGTGGAGAGCTGCCAGATGGTCTCGGGGTTTGACGAGGGCCACGCGGTCCAGGTCCCGCCGCAGTTCGCCAAGGGCTGGGGCTGGGCGGCGGCAGAGAGCGGCATGAGCGCGGCGGCAAGGAAGACCGCGGGGAGGCAGCGCATCACTTACTCCCCCGCACGCGAAGCAAGACGCTCTTGAGATCGTCCAGGGTGTAGATGGGCTTGCGCGTCGGCTCCTCGATGGGGGTCAGCCGTCCCTTGGCGTCCCGCTCGAAGAGCGCTGCCGTCAGAGGCTCTCGCTGGAGCAAGGTGCCGAGCCGGCTCGTGACGACTCTGTACTTGCTCTGCTGGAGCGCGGTCGGATACCAGCGGCCCTCCACGCTGTGGAGGAACAGCACGACGTTCTCGTCCACCGCCAGCTCTGCGGATCCGGGCAGCGCCTCGGTCACTCCGCGCAGGCTGCCCTTGAGCTGGTGAACCTCGAGCGTGGCCGGGGCCTTGCCGTGCAGCGTCTCCCGCACGGCGACCGTGGAGATCGTCACGAGCCGATTCCAGGTGGGGTGCTGCTCAACCCGCTGGGCGGTGATCGTGCCCAGGACGACGGCGTCGGACTGCTGGGCCTGCTCGGCGTCTGTCAGATAGAGCACGCTGGTTGCCCGCGCTGGGGCGGGGACTGCGAGCGAGAGCAGCAGCAGCAGCGGAAGAAGCCGGTTCATGGCGGGGTCCTCAGGTCGTGGAGTTCGCCCAGCAAACTACATGATGCCGCGCGCGCTCACGCGTGAGTGCACGCGCCCGCTTGCCGAGCGCCGAACGCTGATTAAGGTTTGCGCTCGCCGTGGGTCCGATGTACCCCGGCGGCCGCCGCGGCTCGCCCGCAGGAAGAAGAGAAGTCGATGTTCCAGAAGATGATGGACAAGGTGTTCGGTACCAAGCACGACCGGGAGATCAAGAAGATCCAGCCCCTCGTCGCGCGCATCAACGGACTGGAGGCCTCCTACCAGGGAGCGAGCGACGCGGAGCTCAAGGCGATGACGCCGGAGTTCAAGACGAAGCTCGACAACGGCGCCAGTCTCGACGACATCCTCCCCGACGCGTTCGCCGTCGTGCGGGAGGCGAGCAAGCGCATCCTCGAGATGCGGCACTTCGATGTGCAGCTCATCGGCGGCGCCATCTTGCACAAGGGGCACATCGCCGAGATGAAGACCGGCGAGGGCAAGACCCTGGTCGCGACCCTGCCCGCCTACCTCAACGGCTTGTCCGGCAAGGGCGTGCACGTCGTGACCGTCAATGACTACCTGGCGTCGCGAGACTCCGACTGGATGGGTCAGGTCTATCGGTGGTTGGGGCTCGACACGGGGACGATCGTGCACGGGCTCAAGAACGAGCAGCGCCGCGCGTCGTACGCCGCCGACATCACCTACGGCACCAACAACGAGTTCGGCTTCGACTACCTGCGCGACAACATGAAGCTCTCCATCGAGCACATGGTTCAGCGCGGACACAACTTCTGCATCATCGATGAGGTGGACTCGATCCTCATCGACGAGGCCCGCACCCCGCTCATCATTTCGGGCGCGGCGGACGCCGACGTGCAGAAGTACTACGAGATCGACAAGGTCATCCCCGGCCTGCGCCAGGAGATCGACTACCTGCTGGACGAGGAGTCCCGTGCGGCCTCCCTGACCGACGAGGGCATCAACCGCGTCGAGGAGCGACTGGAGATCGACAACCTGTACGACCCCCAGCACGTCGAGATGCTCCACCACGTCAATCAGGCGCTCAAGGCACACACGCTGTTCAAGCGGGATCGCGACTACGCGGTGCGCGGCGACGAGGTCACCATCATCGACCCGTTCACCGGACGCATGATGGAGGGTCGCCGCTGGAGCGATGGCCTGCACCAGGCGGTCGAGGCGAAGGAGAAGGTCCGCGTGCAGCGCGAGTCCGAGACCCTGGCGACCATCACCTACCAGAAGTACTTCCAGAGCTACGAGAAGCTCTCGGGCATGACCGGTACGGCCGACACCGAGGCGCCGGAGTTCGAGAAGATCTACAGCGTCAAGACGACCGTCATCCCGACCAACAAGCCGATCATGCGTCACGACCTCGAAGACGTGATCTACAAGACCGAGCAAGACAAGTTCCACGCGGTGGTCGAGGAGATCGCGCTCGCGCGGGACCGTGGGCAGCCGGTGCTCGTGGGCACCGCCAGCGTCGAGAAGTCCGAGATCGTGCACCAGATGCTCAAGGCTGCGGGCGTGCCTCACAGCGTGCTCAACGCGAAGCATCACGGCCGAGAGGCCGGCATCGTGGCCCAGGCTGGCGTGCCCGGGAACGTCACCATCTCCACCAACATGGCCGGTCGTGGCACCGACATCCTGCTCGGCGGGAACGCGGAGTTCATGGCCCGCGAAGAGGTGGGCCGGTGGAACCCTGAGGACGAGCCTCAGGAGGAGTACAACAAGCGCCTCGAGCTGGCGATCGAGACGCACGTCGCGCAGTGCGCCGCTGGTAAGCAGCAGGTCCTCGAGGCCGGCGGCCTGATGGTCGTGGGCACCGAGCGTCACGAGTCCCGACGCATCGACAACCAGCTTCGTGGGCGCGCGGGCCGCCAGGGTGACCCGGGCATGAGCCGGTTCTTCCTGTCGCTGGAAGACGAGCTGCTGCGCATCTTCGGCTCCGACAAGCTCTCGGGCCTCATGGAGCGCATGGGCATGGAGGACGGCGTGCCGCTGGAGCACCCGTGGCTGACCCGTGCCGTCGAGAACGCGCAGAGCAAGGTGGAGGGCCGCAACTTCGGCATCCGCAAGAACCTGCTCGAGTACGACGAAGTGAACAGCCAGCAGCGCGACGCGGTGTACGGCATGCGACGCCGGATCATCGCTGGCGAGGACACCCGCGGGCTCGTGACGGACATCGTGCACGACGCGCTGTTGCTGCTGGTGGAGAGCCACTTCCCGCTCAAGGCGGTCCCCGAGGACCTCGACGTGCCCGGCTACAACAAGGCCGTCGTGATGACCCTGCCGGTGGGGGGCCTCGAGCTCACCATGGAGCAGGTCTATCACGTGCCCCACGAGGAGATCGTGGAAGGCCTGATGACCAAGGTGAACGAGTGGTACTCCAGCAAGGAGCAGCTCATCGGCGAGGAGAACACCCGCTACCGCGAGCGCTACTTCCTGCTGACCATCATCGACAACCTGTGGAAGAGCCACCTTCAGGCAATGAGCCACCTTCGCTCGGGCATCGGTCTGCGCGGCTACGGCCAGCGCAACCCGTTGCTGGAGTACAAGAAGGAGGGCTTCAACATGTTCCAGATGATGCTCGACCTGCGCGACAAGCGCGTGATCGAGCAGCTGTTCGGGAACCTGGACAAGGAGCGCGCCCTCACCGACGAGGAGAAGGTGTTGCTCCTGGAGCAGCAGCGGGAGCAGGAGATCGCCCGGGCCGCCGACGCGGTCGAGAAGGCCAACAAGATGGGCCACGGCAAGGCGGGCGACGGAGCGGCCGCGATGGCGGCGGCGAAGGCTGCCCAGAACCGCCCCAACGCGTCCGCAGCCCCTCAGGGGCGTCCGGTCACCGCGCGGCCCCAGACGACCATTCGTCGCGACGGCCTCAAGGTCGGTCGCAACGACCCGTGCTACTGCGGCTCCGGCAAGAAGTACAAGAAGTGCCACATGGCCGCCGACCTCGAGGCTGCGAGTGGTGGGGACGTGAGCCCGCCCGCGTAGGAGTCGTTCGCTAGAGCACCGAACGACTTACGGGCCCGAGCATCGCGACGGCCGGGTGCTGGCTGGCTAGGAGCGACGAGGAAGCGGGCCGGGGCCCGCGACGAGGAGCCGACGCAGTCAGGCTGCGCCCGGACGAGCGAGGCGACCAACCGTAAGTCGTTCGGTGCTCTA
>Ga0222662_1000051_pt1 | contig 107124 bp, 92 predicted proteins | sample AntAcemetagen600_FD_179821 | JGI IMG/M metagenome (GOLD analysis project Ga0222662, IMG submission 179821) | Saline water microbial communities from Ace Lake, Antarctica - #600 | ecosystem: Environmental > Aquatic > Non-marine Saline and Alkaline > Saline | place: Antarctica: Ace Lake... | reverse complement strand
AGGTCGGATTTTCCTATCCGTCAATATCAACAACCATAGGCTGCCGTATCTAGCCCGACCCGTAGCGGCCGACCTGCTTTATCTTACCCGGTTTATATCTGATTGCTAAGATATGAGCCTGACCGCCACACCTTAAAGAGTGGTGGTAGCACCCAAAACCTACTTGTTGATGTTTTGTGAGGATTAAGTCTTGGCTTTGGGAACATCCTTAAAAGCTATCTGTTACCTTTACGAAACAAATAGAATTTTAACCTAAATCATCGTATAATATGTCAACGTTAGTAGGACAAAAAGCGCCATCTTTTAAAGCGGCCGCAGTAGTAAATGGAGGAACTGTTGAGGCAGATTTCTCTCTAGACCAGTACATCGGGAAGAAGAATGTGGTTTTCTTCTTTTACCCAAAAGATTTCACATTTGTATGCCCATCAGAACTTCACGCGTTTCAAGCGAAATTGGCGCAGTTTGAAGACAGAAATACAGCTGTAGTAGCGTGTTCAACCGATACGGAAGAATCGCACTGGGGATGGATGCAAATGGACAAAGCAGCTGGTGGAATTAAAGGTGTTAAATACCCAATTGTTGCGGATACTTCTAAGTGTATTTCTGCGAACTACGGAGTTCTTTTTGGAGATTACGATATGGACGAAGAAGGTAACCTAATGGCTACTGGACCAATGATTGCTTACCGCGGTCTTTTCCTTATCGACAAGGAAGGAACTGTACGTCATGCATTAGTAAACGACCTTCCATTAGGAAGAAACGTGGATGAAGCGTTGAGAATGGTAGATGCCCTAACTTTCTTTGAGGAGAACGGTGAGGTTTGTCCTGCGAACTGGGTAAAAGGTTCTGAGGGAATGAAAGCATCTCACGAAGGTGTAGCTGATTACTTAGCTAAGAATTAAGACTAAAAACATTTTTTTTCAAAGCCCTGCTCCGATTTTCGGAGCAGGGCTTTATTTTTTGCTTAATTGCAACAGGATAGATGACGAGTACCGTAAACCATTAAGACTTATTTCATGATGAAATCATTACAGTTAAAACACTTTTTCTGCTTTCTATGTGTCCCCGCTATTTTATCATTTGGGAAAATAGCTTCAGCACAAATTATCGATCCAAATGCGGTTGACGGTCAATTACACATCAAACTTTCTACCGACCCAGGTTTTATACTTGATGGTTATACCGGAGGGAACCTAGCCCTAGATGCACTTTTTCTCACATCGGGTTTGGATAGTATTTACAAACCTTTTCCACTCTTAGGAACCGAATTGGATAGTGTGTTTCGTATAGTGTTTCCCAACGCTGCACAAGTAAATGCGCTCATTCCAGTACTTGAAGCGTTGCCTTATGTGGAATATGTGGAGAAAAACCCCATTGTGTTCACCACAAACACACCGAATGATTTGCAATCAAATCAATGGTCATTAGTTAAGATTGAAGCAGAACTGGGTTGGAATTATACAACAGGTTCTACAAATGTTACCATTGCCGTTTTAGACGATGCAATTGCTATTGACCATCAAGATTTAGCTGCAAACATCTATATCAACGCTGCTGAAGATGGCGGACTTCCTTTTCTTGATGATGATGGAAATGGGCGTGCAGACGATGTAAACGGGTTTGATGTTGTAAATAATGATGCAGACCCACGACCACCATCTAATGCTTCTGGTAATAACGATGGATTTACTGACGGAACGCATGTTGCAGGAATTGCAAGTGCCGCTAGCAACAATGGAATAGGAATGGCCTCAATTGGTTATTCGGTCAAAATATTACCCGTTAAAATTTCGAGAGATGCTGATGCCAGCCTTACGGGTGGTCTTGATGGTTTGTTTTATGCTACTCGGTCTGGTGTTGATATCATCAATATGTCGTGGGGATTATATGAAGACGTAGCCGTGTTAAAATCGCTCATTCAGCAAGCATCAATTCAAGGAATTGTGTTGGTTGCCGCTGCCGGAAATGATGGCGACCAAGGTTTGTTCTATCCTGCTGCGTATCCTGAGGTTATGAGTGTTGGAGCAACAGACCAGAACGATTCGAAAGCTTCGTTTTCTAACTACGGAAGCACCATTGATGTGATGGCTCCGGGTGTTGGTATTTACAGCACACTTCCAGAAGGAAACAACACGTACGGAAACAAAAACGGTACATCAATGGCAACGCCAATGGTAGCTGGATTAGCTGCGTTGGTTAAATCGAATTTTCCAGGTATCAGTGCTTCTCAAATACGCCAGCGAATTGAAAGTGCGTGTGACGATATAAACGCTCAGAACGCTGGTTTAAACGGGCAGCTAGGAGCAGGGCGCATTAACGCATTTCAAACGCTAGGAAATGTTTCTATCAGTGAACTCAGCGGTGGCACATTTTCTATTTATCCGAATCCAACACGCAATCAGATTAATTTCAAGAAATCAGCTACGGATAATGTTTCCCACATTTCCATTTTGGATGTTTCAGGTCGTAAGGTTGTTACTTCTTCTTGGGTTGAAACGCTAGACGTTTCTAACCTATCAGCAGGTATTTATACCGTGCTTATTGAAGCAAACGGTAAGCTATCTCAGACTAAAATGATGATTCAATGAGGTATTTTAAACCTCATTAACACCTTTTGACCTTTAAGCCCTTATTAGGCTGAATTCCTCTATCAACCCGAACAGAATTTGCTGACTGCTTTGTTCTACAGCTAAATCTGGCTCAAGCATAAACAACTTCAAAGCTTCGTCTTCTTCATACCGATATAGTTTCCATTCGCCATTGTTGTATTCCAAAGATGTTAAGTTTTCAATCCAATCGCCACTATTCATATAGGTAATCTGACCGTCTTCGCCTTTAATGGTTTTGATAATCGGTTTATGAATGTGTCCGCAGATTACATTATCATATCCGTTAGAAATACCGATGAGGGAAACCGTGCTTTCGAAATCGTTCACATGTTTTACAGCAGCCTTCACGCTGTCTTTTATGCGTTTAGAGAAAGATATTTTCTCCTTACCAAGTCGCTCTAACCATCGGTTTACAAACCGATTGATAAGGATAAGCAAGTCGTAACCTTGACCGCCCAACTTGGCAATCCACTTCGAATAGCGCATGCTCACATCAAACACATCGCCATGGAATATCCATGATTGCTTACCATCTAGTTCTAGAACTACTTTATTATCAATGTGGAGATTACCAATGGTCTGTCCGCAGAATTTGCGCACAAACTCATCATGATTACCAGGAATATAATACACCTGAACACCTTTAGAAAGCATGTTTGTAATCTCCTTAATTACGCGAATATGCTCCTTCGGGAAATAGCTCTTACTAAACTGCCAGATATCGATAATATCTCCGTTTAGAATCAGTTTCTCTGGCCTAATGCTTTTTAGGTAGCGAACCAATTCCTCAGCATGACAGCCGTACGTACCTAAATGTGTATCGCTAATAATGACGGTTTCTACGGCACGTCTGGTCTCAAATTTCATGTATTGGGTTTATGGATTTTTTGTATTCCGTTTTTCTTCGCGAAGCGAAATACAGAGCGAACGATTATAGTTGAAAAAAGACGCAAAAGCATCTTAAATTGGATGTGAAGTGTGAAAGATGGCTTGAACACCGATTGCGTAAAATGTGGCGGGTTCTTTTCCTGGCTCCTAATATGGAGGCTTCCGTGCAAATGCGGTGGAATAACTACGCTCGCCTTTCGGACCATTAAGCCCCTCGTGTTGGTTTACGCAAAGGACTATCAGTACCGCGTATGCTGCGTTATGCGGAGATTATTATTGGATTAATTGTCAAGCGTTCAATTTTTTACATTTACGAGAAATTCACCAACCCCACCTATGAAAAAGAACATTACCTCAGTCCTCTTTTTGCTGTTTAGCGTTTTCGCATCAGCCCAAAACCTTGTTGTCAATCCTAGTTTTGAACAAACAGCTAGTAACTGTGGCAACTTTGGTGGCGAGGGCTTCTTTACCGACTTGAATGGAAGTTGGAGCAACGCCAGCAATAATGCACTAGGAGACAGCTGTTCATCTCCAGACCTTTTTTCAGCCTGCAACATCATCTTTGGTAACCCGAGTCCTGTAAATATGCCCAATTCTGTATTGGGTTTCCAGTATTCAAGAACGGGTACGCGCCATGCCGGAATTATTACCCACGAAGCATTGAGTAATTACAGAGAATACATTCAAGGACGTACTTCCTCTTCTTTGCAAGCAGGCACAGCTTATTGCGTAAGCATGTATGTAAGCTTGGGCGATAACTCCTCCTTTGCTACCGATAACATGGGTATCTATTTCACAAACACAGAATACCTACGAGACCCATGTCCGGGAACATCTAGCTCATTGATTAGCGTAACACCCCAGCTTAATTATGATTGTGCGCCCATAACAGACACAACCGCCAACTGGGTTAGATTGGAATGGAATTATGTGGCAACAGGTGGAGAGCAATACTTTACCATTGGAAACTTCTTTAATAATACCAATACAACCATTTCTAACCTCGATTTCAATATCGCAAACCCTTATGCGTACTATTTTATTGATGATGTAAGCATCATTGCTAGTTCGCAATGCTGTTATGCAGATGTTCCTGCTGCCCAAGTTGTCTGTGTTGATGATGCCGCTTTTGATTTAATTGCAACAGGTGGAGTAGGAAGCAGCTGTTCCGGTGTCGTTTCAGGAACATGGTCTGGAACAGGAATTACCAGTCCCAGTAACGGAACGTTCAACCCAGCTACAGCTGGAGTTGGTTCATACACCATTTCTTATGCGCTTAGTTGCGGTTATACAGCCACAACCACCGTTGTTGTAAGTGCTTGTGCAACACTATCTGTTTGTACCGAAGCTAATGGAGACTTAACCGTAACAGGCGGTACAGGCCCGTATACTTGGAATGAAGAAACCACTACAGAAGATTGTAGTGGGTGCATTTTTCCTGCTCCTTTTTGCGCCCCTCCAGGATGTTCGGTATTGGTTACTAGTTGGACATCTTTTGCCACGGGCGCAACCATTTCTGCTCCGAGCGTATTTCCTATTCAGGTAGCAGACAGTGATGGTGGCGTATTGGAAATAACGGGGCTGGCTGCATTGCCTTCCTGTTTTGGTAACTGCAGTTTGGTTTTGGAGCTCATTTCTTCGCAAGATGCGTGCGGTGGGGTAAGCAACGGTGGCGCTATTGTTACATCTACCGGAAACGTAGGAACGGTAAACTACTCTTGGAACACGAATCCTTTGCAAACGGGCGGAACCGCTTCTGGGTTAGAAGCGGGAGAGTATGTGGTAACCGCCACAGACCAACAAGGCTGTGAGGATGCCTACGTAGTAGTTATTTCTGATGAAGTTGTAGTTGCTAATGCAGGAGCTGATACTGTTGTTTGTAAAGGAGAATCAATAGACCTTACAGCAACAGGTGGTGCTGGATATGTGTGGAATAACAGCGCTGGAATTGGTGCAACGGTTACGGTTGCTCCAGGTGTTACAACCACGTATGAAGTTACTGTTACAGGAAGTGGAGGTTGTGCCGATACGGATGAAGTTATGGTAATGGTTTACGAGATTCCATCCGTAACTATTGGCACACCAAATACCACGCTCTGTAATAATGCCTCACCTCTTCAATTGGCGGTAAGTCCGTTAGGAGGTACGGTTTCTGGCCCCGGTATTACAGGTAGCGTTTTTGACCCTGCTGCTGCTGGCTTAGGAACGCACATCATTACGTATGAATATTTTGATGAACCAGATTGCCCAGGTTCAGACCAGATTACCATTACCGTTGATTTTTGTACAGGTGTAGCAGATGCACAAGGTCTCGAAGGATTGGTTATTCATCCCAACCCAAGCGATGGCATGTTTACACTTGCATATACAGGCAAGATAAAAGGAAATGTAGATGTGTTTGTAACGGATATGACAGGTAAAACAGTTCAGGCTACTGAGCAAATGGAGCTGAACGGGTTGAACTATTCGTTGAACATGACTTCGCTTACCAACGGACATTATCTGCTCCATATTAACCAGAATGGAAGCCAGCTAAGCGTTACCCGACTTACCAAGCGGTAAGTAGTACGCAAATAGACAGTATTGAAAGGGTGGGCATGTGTCCACCCTTTTTTTGGCATAGACTATTATGCCGAATGAAAAGCCAATCGAGCCCTCATGCTGAACTCGTTTCAGCATCTATTACTTCGAAACTGCACAGACCCTGAAACGAGTTCCTTTAGACTTGCAGATGTAAGTTTAGTGTATAAATCTGGTCTGTAAGGATTGAGGAAAGGAGAACATGGAGGTGCACTATAAACGAGTTAAGAGTTAAGAGCTAAGGGCTCATACCCTGATTAAGACCTCCATCTTCATCCACGGTTAATGTTCAAATAGAAATTCGGGCTTATGACCCATTATTAAGGAATTGAAAACAACCATGGATTCCTACCCCATCAGCATGACGCGGTATGTGAGCCTGTGCTCAAACCATCTGCTCTTGTTTCATACCGCAGAACTTACGGCTCCAAAGCCTTGTCTGACGCGCAATATGTGCAATAGTCCGAAACAGCAGGGCGCGTGGTCGTTTTTTCTAATTTCGCGGCAAGTTTAAAACACACACAAACATTAAATGGCAACTAACAGAACTTTTACAATGGTTAAGCCTGATGCAGTTGAGAAAAACTACATCGGAGGCATTTTGGCTAAAATCAATGAAGCGGGATATCGCATCGTTGCAATGAAATATACAAGTCTTTCTGCTGCGCAGGCTGGCAAATTTTATGAAGTACACAGCGAGCGTCCGTTCTACGGTGAGTTGGTTGAATACATGAGTTCAGGACCAATTGTTGCTGCCATTTTAGAGAAGGATAATGCAGTTGCTGATTTCCGTGAACTGATTGGTGCTACTGATCCTGCCGAAGCTGCGGAAGGAACAATTCGTGCTGCATTTGCAGAAAGCAAAGCAAAAAACGCTGTACATGGTTCGGATAGCGATGAGAACGCTGAGATTGAGGGAAGTTTCTTCTTCTCTATGGTTGAGCGTCCGTAGATTGATAAAAGCGTAAAACGAAAAAAGGTCGGGAGCAATTCCGACCTTTTTCTTTCTTCCTCTCTCCTTTCTACTCAATACTCTCTGCTCTCTTCCTTCCTCTCTACTTTTCACTCTCTCCTCTCTTCTACCGATATTAGCAATTAATGAAAGAGCTCTATTACGCTGTACGAGATTTTGTTAAAGAAGACATGAATTGGCTCGTTTACGGCATGACAATTCTGTTTCTGGCAATTGCCATGTACATCAATTACTCTCCAACAATTGGCCTTAACCTTTTTAACCTACAAGGAGGTTTTAATGAGAGATTCGGTTATTACGGATTGCTGTTTGGTGGGACTTACTTCACCACCGCCCTACTCGCTTCTTGGAAAACGAAAACCGCATTCCTAAAAGACTGGCGATTTTGGATTTTAGGAGCCTTGTTCGTTTTCATAGCTACCATTCCAAAGCTTCACATTTTAAAACTGGTTGATATACGCGCTCACGACTGGAGTTTGCATGAAATGATATTCGTGTCAAAAGGACATTTCTTTTTTCACCAAATGGTGATTTCCCTAGCTGGATTGGGAATTGTGAAGCTGCTATTTCATAAATGGGCCAATATTGAATATGGCTTCCGAGCTGATTGGAAAACATTGAAGCCTTACTTCTTTGTAATGGTAATTGTAGCTCCATTAATTATTGGCGCATCGTTTTTTCCCGATTTTCAGCTAGCATATCCGCAATACAAACCCTGGAATTACAAAGAGGTATTTGACTTAAGCATTGACCAGCGAGCCGTCATTTTTGAAATGTGTTATTCTACAGGCTTCATAGCTGTTGAAGCCATTTTTCGTGGTGCGTTAGCCATTACAATGGTTAAAATTATGGGGCCAAGAGCGGTACTAGCCATGGCTTCATTCTATTGCGTATTTCATTTTGGGAAACCTGCCGGAGAAGCCGTTGGTGCTTTCTTTGGTGGTTATGCGCTAGGCGTTCTTGCCATTCACAGCCGTAGCGTTCTGGGTGGATTAATTGTGCACTTGGGAGTAGCCATGCTGATGGAAACAATGGGTTACTTGCATCATTATCTTTGATAATTTAAACTAACTACCATGTCTAAAACCAGAAAAATTCTCGTTCCAATCATTCTCATTCTTGGTGTAATTCAATTTATACCACATGAAAGAGAAACTAGTGCAATTGATGAATCTGCTAAGTTTACTACAGACAATGTAGAAGTTCAGAACATCCTAGATAAGGCTTGTATGGATTGTCATTCAAACGAAACAACATATCCTTGGTACGCAAATATTACTCCTGTTAATTTTTGGCTAGAAGGACATGTTAAAGAAGGGCATGAGCATTTGAATTTCTCTGAATGGAACTCCTACACATTGGAAGACCAAAAACATGCAGCCAAAGAGATTGTAGAGGTGGTGGGGAAGAAGGAAATGCCGATGCTTTTCTATTGGCTAATTCATTGGGATGCGAAACTGACGGATGCAGAACGGAAAACCTTAGTTGATTACTTCGGTAAACTCAAATGAACGAAACGTTCGAACTTATTGCCGATTTCAAACCCATGGGCGATCAGCCTACGGCCATTAAGCAATTGGTTGAAGGCGTGGAAGCTGGAGATACCGATCAGGTTCTACTAGGTGTAACAGGCTCTGGTAAAACATTCACAATGGCCAATGTGATTGCCCAAACTGGTCGGCCAACACTTATTCTTAGTCACAATAAAACGCTTGCTGCCCAGCTTTTCGGAGAGTTCAAACAATTCTTCCCAAACAACGCGGTTGAATACTACGTTTCGTATTACGATTACTATCAGCCCGAGGCTTATTTGCCGGTAACAGACACCTACATTGAAAAAGACCTTCAGATAAATGATGAGATTGAGAAGCACCGTTTAAGTGCGGCATCTACTCTGCTTTCTGGCAGGCGTGATGTAATTGTCATTTCCTCGGTCTCGTGTATTTACGGTATTGGAAATCCGACCGATTTCGCTAACAACATAGTCGAAATCAAGGTCGGGCAATTGATAAGCAGAGAGAAGTTCATGCACAGTTTGGTTTCGAGTTTATACGCTCGAGCAAACGTTACACTGGAACGCGGTCAGTTTCGGGTAAAAGGAGATACTGTTGATGTTTATATTGCCTATGCCGATTACGCATACCGCGTTTTTTTCTTTGGTGATGAGATTGAGGAAATTGAAAAAATTGACCCGAAAACGGGTTCCACTTTCGAGACATTACAGCGAGCGGTCATCTATCCAGCAAACAACTTCGTCACCACTAAAGACACACTTCTAGAGAAAATCTGGGAGATTCAGGAAGACATGGTCAAGCAGGTTGACTATTTCAATGAAAGTGGGAAACCGCTCGAAGCCAAACGTTTACAAGAGCGAGTTGAATACGATATCGAGATGATGCGCGAGCTTGGTTACTGCTCAGGCATCGAGAATTATTCAAGATATTTTGATGGGCGAAAAGCGGGAACCAGACCTTTCTGTCTGATGGATTATTTCCCAAACGATTTCCTCATGTTTATTGATGAAAGCCATGTTACCGTTTCTCAAATTGGAGCGATGTATGGCGGTGATAGAAGCCGAAAAGAAAACTTGGTTGGCTACGGATTTCGACTGCCTTCGGCCATGGATAATCGCCCATTAAAATTTGATGAGTTTGAAACTATTACGAATCAGATGATTTATGTTTCTGCCACACCAGCAGATTACGAATTGGAGAAAAGTGGCGGGATTGTAGCAGAGCAGATTATTCGTCCAACTGGGCTTTTAGACCCCATTATTGAGGTGCGCCCAAGTGTAAACCAAGTGGATGATTTACTTGACATGGTCGACCAAACCATCAAGAAAGGAGAACGGATTTTGGTTACAACGCTTACGAAGCGTATGGCAGAAGAGCTCGCTAAATACATGGCTCGTTTAGATGTAAAATGCCGTTACATCCATTCAGATGTTGACACGGTTGAACGTGTTGAAATTCTCCGTGATTTGCGCCTCGGAAACTTTGATGTTCTAATTGGAATCAACCTTTTGCGAGAAGGTCTGGATTTACCCGAGGTAAGTTTAGTAGCTATTCTCGATGCCGATAAGGAAGGTTTCCTTCGTTCTTCAAGAGCACTGACACAAACTGCTGGTCGTGCTGCGCGAAACTTGAACGGATTGGTAATCATGTATGCGGATAGAATTACGAAATCTATGAAGCAGACGATTGATGAAACAGAACGCAGACGCGAGAAACAAATCAAATTCAATACAGATAACGGAATGGTTCCGACTGCGCTAAATAAATCTCGCGAAGCGATAATGAGTCAAACATCAGTTGCTGGCTCCATGAAGCGCAAGATGAAATATGACATTCAGTCGGATATCAATCAAGCTGCCGAAGAAGGTATTCAGTATCTGAGTAAAGACGAATTGAAAACCCGGTTTCAGCAAACCCGTGTTAAAATGGAAGGTGCTGCCAAAGAATTGGATTTCATTGAAGCAGCTCGTTTCCGCGATGAAATGAAAGTGATTGAATTACAGATGGCAAAGGCGTAGAGACGCGATGCTTACGTGTCATTATTATTACCAACGTGAAAGAAACCAGACGCAAGCATTGCGTCTCTACAAATTGCCCTGTTCGATTTGTTGTATAACCTCTTCAATTATTTTATCCTCGCCCTCAGCATCGTACTCTGACTTTAAATCGTACTTAAATATCTTGGCAATGCCTTGGAAAAACCAGGCGGTGAAACCACCTCGAAACTCCTTTACAATATCATAAGATATACTTCCTGTTTCGCGGTCAAGCAGCTTAATCAAGATTCGGCCTTGCGTAAATGATAGTTTGGTAAGTTCTCCCTCATAATCACGTTTGATTTCCTTTTCGAGCAATTTCATCCGCTTTTTACGCTCACTTTTGGTCATATTAGCAACCTCTGCCTCTACTTCCTTCATTCGTTTGCCAGCCAACTTTGCATAAGGCAAAACCTTCTTTACATGGTATGCCAAACGGTAATACTTTTTCCGTGCTTTTTCACTTTTAAAAACACGTTTTGCAGTTGCGGTGGCTGCTGGAAGCGACACTACCAGAATGGTATCTCCATTCACAACGATTGCATTATAAAGGATTCCATTTATGAGGACAGAAGTAGTTGAATCCTTGATAACTAGCGCTTTTAGCGGACTTGTAGTCTTTCCTCCTTTTGTCGCTATTTGGTCTGTCTGATTCACATTGCTATCTGCCAAATTTTCATTTATCCGCGTAGCTCCTGCCCCGTCTTTTTGGACATGTTTTCCAATGGGAAGCTTCTGCGCTAAAAGCGCAAACGGAATGAGAAAAACGAAAATGGTGGCTGCAAATCGCATAGGCAAAAGGTAAGTCAATTTTCGCGCCAAGCGAGTTATGTGGTTGTCAATTCAAGCTAGTTCTGTTGGTTTTCCATCTTGAGATGTTTGACTCGCTTCCAGATGACGGAACAGAAGCTTTAGGTGATTTTTCGGCAAAAACAGTCATTAAAGCAGCTACTTCTAATTCAGCTTCATCTACTTCATCCAGCATTTCAGGCTTAAAATGGTCAGCTACGAAGCCAGTGTCAAAGTTTCCGGAAGCAAAGGCATCATGTTCCATTACGAACTTACAAAATGGCAATGTGGTCTTCACACCAGTAATCTGATACTCATCGATTGCCCGAATCATTTTAGCACGTGCCTCATCACGGTTTTCAGCGTGAACAGCCAATTTGGCAATCATGGGGTCATAGTAGATTGGAATTTCCATTCCTTCCTCAAAACCATCATCTACCCGTATACCAGCTCCTTGCGGACGAACATATCGTTCCAATTTTCCGATATCAGGAAGAAAGTTATTTCGAGGATCCTCCGCATAAACACGTGATTCAATAGCGTGACCATTTATCTTCAAGTCCTCTTGCGAAAAAGAAAGTTTCTCGCCTCGCGCTACTCTAATCTGTTCTTTTACAATATCAACACCAGAAATCATTTCCGTTACTGGGTGTTCAACCTGTAAACGTGTATTCATTTCCAGAAAATAGAAATCTAATTTATCATCAACCAAAAACTCCACCGTTCCCGCTCCAACATAGCCACACGCACGTGCAACATCTTTGGCGCATTCGCCCATTCGGTGACGCAAATCAGCAGTAACAATTGAAGATGGTGCTTCTTCCACCACTTTCTGGTGTCTTCTTTGAATAGAACACTCTCTTTCAAATAAGTGAACCACGTTTCCGTGCGTATCTGCTAGAATTTGAATTTCAATATGTCTTGGTGCAGTAACAAATCGCTCAACAAACACGGCACCATTACCAAAAGATGATGTTGCTTCGCTAATGGCAAGATTCATTTCCTCTTCCAAGGTTTCCTCGGTATGCACGATGCGCATTCCTTTTCCACCACCACCAGCAGATGCTTTTATCATAACCGGGAAGCCAATCTCTCTTGCTGTTCTAATCGCTTCTTGCAAATCTTCAACAGCACCATCCGTTCCTGGAACAAGTGGAATGTTGTAACTTTTAACAGCCGCTTTTGCTGAAAGCTTATCGCCCATGATTTCCATGGCGTGTGCCGATGGGCCAATCAGAATAATTCCTGCCGCTTCAAGTGCATTAGCAAAATCGGCATTCTCAGAAAGAAACCCATAGCCGGGATGAACACCATCCACATTTAGTTCTTTACAAACCTCAATAATCTTTGCGCTAAGCAGATAACTTTGGCTTGAAGGAGGCGGGCCAAGACAAACAGCTTCATCCGCGTACCGAACGTGAAGCGCATTTCTATCTGCCTCCGAATAAACGGCAACCGTTTTAATTCCCATCTCTTTTGCAGAGCGCATAATTCGCAATGCAATTTCACCTCTATTGGCAACTAAAATCTTGTTCATTTATCTTTTCGTGTTTGAGGGGACGAAAATACTAAATGGGCTTGGTGGAAACCGAGAGCCGATTTTTTAATGAAAAGCTATAATCGGAAGATTTGTATGCTGCATTATTTTCTTGGTCGTGCTTCGTCCGAAAAGCTTGCTAACTAAATCGTTCTTCCTTGTGACTATAGCCAACATATCAACATCTTCTTTCTGAGCAAAGGATACAATTGCCTTATTTACATCATTGTCTTCTACAAAATGTAATGAGTGTTTCACACCATTAAACACGCTTATTGATTTTCGATTTGTCTCCTTGGCACTCCCAGCTCCGTTTCCTTCTCCTTCTGCGACTACATTAAGCACCATCAATTCAGCATCAAACCGCCTCACCAAACTGGCAAGTTCCACTGGAAAAACACCTTCCATCAGTGAGTTGTCATCAACGGCAAAAAGAATCTTTCTGGGTACAGATAAGTTTACCGATTCTGGAACAGCTAAAACCGGACAAATAACCTCTTGCATCACATTAAAGGATACACTTCCAATTAGCACTTCTTTAATACCCGTTGCACCCTTGGTTCCCATTACAACAAGGCCGAATTTTCCCTTGTCGCATAAATGTCTTACCACAGTTTCAGTGACCCCCATCTCAGACTTGATTACTATCTGGTCCGATAAATGCGGAAACTCGTTCTGCAAGGTTTTTAACTGTTGTTCTAAGGCTTTTTCAGATTCCTTTTGCAGTACATCGGCAATAGAAATAAGCATTGTAGCCACAGAATATGGCACTTCGTATGTATTGAGCAAAGTGTATTTGACATTGTCGCCAAAAATGCTCAACGCATAACGTATAGCTCTGCTAGCATTTGAAGAAAAATCAGTTGGAAGCAAAATGCTTTTCATGTTTCTAGAGATTGATTCAATGTAAAGAAACAGGTGCTCCAGCCACCATTTCTTGATGGCTGTCAAGAGAGAAAATGATAATAGTCAATGAAAAAGCCCTAGAACCCCAACAATTCAACAACCTCTCATATGAGGTTATGCACCACAATAAATATTTTGATTCTTCCCGTTTTGTCCGTTACTATCCCAAAAAGGAATTATTAGTACCGTTATATTCGCGGAACAAACTGAAGCATAAAACGTTGTTTTTGTGTTGTTACCACATCAAATAAGAACGATGACTCTAAAAAAAATCTTACCTCTTATAATTGCCATTGCACCACTTTTCGCATCTGCCCAAAAGCTAACCTGTACAACGCATGAACGGACGAACGTAATTCTGGAGAGATCTGCGGAAAAACGTGCTTTGGTTGAACAATTAAATCGTGAAGCGGAATTATATACTACTCAACACTATGGTGAGCGCGCTGGTGGCCTTAAAGTGATTCCAACTGTTATTCATGTAATACATGAAAATGGTGCTGAAAACATATCTAAGGAGTCCATTTTAAGTATAATGGAATTTGTGAATTTGGAGCTTCGTGGGCAAAACAATACTAGTACAGTGTCGGCCGCTTTTCAAAACATTATCGGTGATACACAATTTGAACTTAGACTCGCAAAAATTGACGAAAACGGCAATTGTACTGATGGGATTACAAGAACCGTTTCTTCGCAAACGAATGGGGCTGGAGAAGGTGTAAAAGATTTAGTTAACTGGAATGACGGAAGTAGAAGATATCTTCAAGTCTGGCTTGTTGCCTCCGTTGGAGGTGGAGCAGGCGGCTACACTTATTTACCAGGTAGTGTTAGTGCGCGTGCTAACGGAATTATTATCCGAACTGCTCAATTCACAGGGACCTTGTCTCATGAGTTTGGGCATTGGTTAAACCTGAGTCACACTTGGGGGCCTACAAACGACCCTGCAGTTGCAAGCAACTGTAATTTTGATGATAATGTTTCTGACACACCCAATACAGAAGGTCAGACTAGTTGCTCGGGCTCGCGCACTACATGCGGAAGTGTAGATAATGTTGAAAATCACATGGACTATACAAGCTGTGCTAGAATGTTCACTCTTGGACAAGCAGCTAGAATGCAGTCAGCTTCAAATTCAACAACTGGAGGAAGATCTACGTATTGGGCAAGTGGTAATCGGTCGGCTACAGGTACAAATGATGGTTTTACGAATAGTTGTGTACCTACCATTGCTTTCGGTCAGGATAATGCACAAGGATGTGAAGGTTTGATTGTTGATTTTGAGGATAATTCCTTTGGAGCTGACCTTGATGCAAGTTGGGATTGGGAATGGAGTTTTCCTGGAGGAACGCCTTCAACTAGTGATGACCAAAATCCGACAGTTACTTACAACTCAGCAGGTACCTACAATGTAACGCTGACTATAACCAACAATGCTGGAACTGACTCCCGAACGGTACAGAATGCAGTAGTTGTAAATGCATTTGGCGGTGGTCTTGCAGGTTTTACTGAAGATGTTGAAGATTCTGGATTTCCTAATAATGCTGGAAACAATAAAGATTGGTCTATTGAATCTGCTGGTGGACTTACTTGGCAGCGTTCTGACCTTGCCTCTGCTACAGGCAATGCAAGCGTTCGTATAAATCTTAGAAACATCACTGAAGGAGACATCAACGACCTAATCACTCCACCGTTAGATATGTCTAACGTATCATCCATCATCTGATGCCCTGTTAACTTTCAAATACGCGCATGCAAACAGAAATTCCACAAGCCACAGCGAGCGTTTACGCATTTTTGTGTCTGATGATTGCGGTGAGTCTTGGAAACTGCGATTTACTGCAACAGGAGACGGACTTAACACAGCTGGTAATTTGAATTCTGGAATTTTCACTCCTGATGCCTCCGATTGGGTTGAAGAGTCGGTATCCTTAGGCGTTGTAGCTGGAGAAGGGCATGTTCTTGTAAGATTTGAGGCTACTAGCGACAGACAGAGCTACCTCTACATCGATGACATCAACATTAATACTGATGCTGATGGAGTTGGAATTGAGGAAGCTGGAGCAATTTCAGATATGCAGGTTTACCCGAATCCAATTGATGGAAATAGTCAGCTAGAAATATCCATGAAGGAAGCTGTTAACGCAGAAATCTCATTACTTAACGTGATGGGACAAACACTTCGTGTAAATCAGCAACAATTAGGAATTGGTACTAACAGATTTTCTCTGTCCGATGCAAATGCTTCATTGCAAGCAGGTCTTTACCTTCTTCAAGTACGGTCCGATATCGGAACCAAAACAGTGCGGTTTGTGAAGAATTAATTCTCAACAAATATTTAGTTTGAAGTCCTCCTTGCGTTTAGCTTCGGGGACTTCTTAGTTAATTACCTTTGCACGCGGCAAATTAGAACCACTGACAATCGGTTGAATGAGTGAGATAAGAGATAAGTATCAGCCTGTTATCGGCCTTGAAGTGCACATGCAGCTTTTGACTAAATCAAAAGCATACAGCAGCGATAGCACCGAATTCGGAGGAATGCCGAACAGTAACGTAAGTGTGATTACGCTTGGGCATCCTGGAACACTCCCCAAAGTAAATCGGAGTGTAGTGGATAGCGCCATCAAACTAGGATTGGCTTGCGGCTGCGAAATCCGTGAGCGAAACGAATACGCTCGCAAAAATTACTTCTACGCAGATTTACCAAAAGGATATCAAATAACGCAAGACACCACACCTATTTGCACAGGCGGATCCATCACTATTAAGTTGGAAAATGGTGAAGAGAAAAGCATTGCGCTTACGCGTATTCACATGGAAGAGGATGCTGGGAAAAGCATGCACGACACAGACCCCTTCGATACCTTGGTCGATTTGAATCGTGCTGGAGTTGCCTTACTAGAAATTGTTTCTGAACCTGAAATTAGAAGTGGCGAAGAAGCTTACGCTTACGTCTCTGAAGTCAGGAAATTAGTTCGTTATCTTGAAATATGTGACGGAAACATGGAGGAGGGAAGTCTCCGTTGTGATGCCAATATTTCTGTAATGCTAAAGGGTGCTGAGAAGTTTGGAAGACGGGTTGAGGTGAAGAACATGAACTCCATCCGAAACGTACAGCGAGCCATTGAATTTGAGATTGAAAGACAAATTTCGGAGATAGAAGCCGGAGGTAAAATCAGTCAAGACACACGAAGTTTTGATGCTTCAAATGGAAGCACCTTCGTAATGCGAAGCAAGGAAATGGCAAACGATTATCGCTTTTTCCCAGAACCAGACCTTCCACCCGTAATCGTGGATGAAAAATGGATTGCCGCCATCAAAGCAACCATGCCAGCTTTGCCAAACGAACTCCACAAGAAGTTCACAAAGGATTTTGGGTTGAATGAATATGATGCAAGCGTTCTAACCGAGAGCAAACCTGTTGCGTTGTATTACAATGAATTAACCTCTTATACCAAGAATTACAAAGCAGCTTCAAATTGGGTTACTGGCGACATCAAATCGTACTTGAATGAGTTTGCTGTTCACATGGAGGATTTCCCTGTGAAACCTAAGACCATGGCTGAACTCATTGCATTAATTGATGATGGAAAGGTTAGCCATTCAGCAGTTTCACAAAAGCTTTTCCCCGAACTGTGTAAAACACCAGAAAAAGCCCCGTTAGAAATTGCGAAGAGCTTGGATTTAATTCAAGAAAGTGACAGCGGACAAATGGAAGAATGGGTTGATGCTGCCTTGGCAGCTTATCCAGATAAGGTTGAGGAATACCGCGGTGGAAAGAAAGGTGTACTCGGCCTATTTATGGGAGAGGTGATGAAAATGAGCAAGGGCAAGGCCGACCCAAAACTGGCCAATCAATTGGTAAGACAGAAATTAGAAGCATGATAAAAAGAGGGATTCTTGTACCATTAGCAGCCATCTTAATTTTAATAGGATGTGCGGAAAAGGGAGCAACGCTAAGCGGAAACTTACTGAATGCGGAGGGTGAAACCGTTAGTTTAGAGCACCTATCATCTACCGATATTACTCCAGTAGATTCGGCCGAAGTGGGCTCTGATGGTGATTTCAAACTAAGTACAGGTGAGATTACCGAAGCTGGCTTTTACCGATTGAAGATTGATGAGGATAACTTCGTAATTCTGCTTTTGAACAAAGGAGAGAATGCCAAAGTGAGTGGAAACGCACTGGATTTCTACCAGAGCTACAAGGTCGAAGGATCAGAAGGCTCTGTCAAGCTTCGTTCTCTAGATCAGCGCTTGAGGGGTGATTTCAACAAGACAGACAGCTTGAGACAATCATTTCAAGTCTACCAACAGCAAGGACATCCTAGATTGGACTCCATCTCCCAGTCTATTGATGCTGCATTTCAGAAAATGCAGGAAGAAAAACGTGAATTTGTTCTTGGTTTTATTGAAGAGAATCCAAATTCTTTGGTTGCTCTTTCTGCGGTACAATCTTTAAACCCAGCAGAGGACTTGGAAGTGTTTGAGAAGTTGGCCAAGAATCTGACGGAAACGATGCCTGAATCTGATTACGTCAAGAAATTCAAGACGCAGTTGATTGATATCCGCTCAAAACAACAATCAGCGGGTCGTACAGAAATTGGTGCAGAAGCGCCTGAAATGGTGCTCAAAACACCTGAAGGAAAATCGATAAGGCTTTCCGATTTCAAAGGAAAAGTGACAATGATTGACTTTTGGGCATCTTGGTGCAAACCATGCCGAATGGAAAACCCAAACGTGGTGAGGGTTTACAACGAATACAAAAGCAAAGGCTTCGAAATTTTCGGTGTTTCCTTGGATAAGGATGGTGATAAATGGGTGGAAGCTATTGCACAAGATGGACTGACTTGGAAGCACGGGTCTGAACTCAGGTTTTGGCAATCGAGCTTTGTTCCTGCCTATAGTTTGGACGGAATTCCGATGACTTACTTGCTTGACGAAAAGGGAGTCATCATCGCCAAAGGTTTACGTGGTGAACAGCTGGAGCAAAAGCTGAAAGAAATATTTGGGTAGGTTCATAGTTAGTGCATATTTTGAACTGATGAGATACAGATTTAGCGTCCCTTCGAAACAAGAGGCTATCCAAAAAAACAGGAAAGGTCTGACATTGCAATACGGACTTGGAGCTATTGGTCTTGCATTTGTGCTTATCACTAAGTTCTCTGTACTGGAATTATCCGTTAAAATTCCGCTAGTATTAGCTTTGTTTATGCTACCAGTTGCTTGGTGGTATTTCGACAGAAACATGAAACATCGCCTTGCTACTGAATATGAAGTTGATTCGGATGTTTTAATAGTTTTTGCACATAAAAAGCAGGTGAATAAAATTCGACTTGACAGTATAAGAGAAGTGAAAGAACTTCCATTGGCTTATCGGATTCAGTCAACCTATGGTGACTACCACATACTAAAGGGGGGTCACAATATCGAACACCTCCTTAAAGAGATAAAAGAAAAAACGCACCCCAATACTATCTACAAATAACAACTGGAGATAAATCTGGTACTTCAGGAAAAAAACCAAAAGTCATTGCGAGGAACGAAGCAATCTTTATCTAGTCGAGTCAGAGACCGCATCCGTCCCTTCGATAAACTCAAGGTAGGCAGTCCCTCCTTCGCAATGACGGTAGGACTTTTCCTCCTTTTCCCCTTTTCCCTTTTTGCACAAGAGTATTTTCAGCAAGAAGTTAACTACGAAATTCATGTTTCGTTAGATGACGAAAAGCATCAGTTGCATGCTTCTGAAACCATTGAATACACAAACAACTCCCCTTCTACCCTCACGTTCATTTGGTTTCATATTTGGCCGAACGCGTACAAGGATGGCAGCACCGCACTATCAAAACAGATGCGGGAGGATGGCGACTTGACGCTCTTTTTCTCCAACTTTCGTGACAGAGGTTGGATTGATAGTCTTGATTTTCAGGTAAATGGCCAAAAGGCGCGCATGGAAATCGACAACCGAAACAAAGACATCTGCCGTGTTTTCCTAAACGAACAGCTCGAACCTGGTGAGAAAATCACCATCTCTACTCCATTCAGAGTTCAGATTCCCAAAGGCATATTCTCTCGACTGGGACATTTAGACCAAGCATATCAGATTACACAATGGTATCCTAAACCAGCAGTTTATGATAAGGATGGATGGCATCAAATGCCGTACCTGGGCCAAGGTGAGTTCTACTCCGAATTCGGAACGTTTGACGTGCATATCACGTTACCAGATAATTATGTGGTTGGCTCCACTGGCGACTTGGTAAATGGCGAAAAGGAACTCGCATGGTTAAATGAAAAGGTGAAGGAAACAGAAGCCATCAAGGAATTTGATTACTACGACCTCTCATTTCCAGCATCATCTAAGAATAGCAAGACCCTTCATTATCATCAGGAAAAAGTACATGATTTTGGATGGTTTGCAGACAAGCGGTATCATGTTCTGAAGGGGGAAGTTGCGCTACCAAAGTCCGGCAGAAAAGTAACTACATGGGCCATGTTCACGAACAATGAGGCTGACCTTTGGAAGAATTCCATCGAATATCTGAACGATGCGACTTACTACTATTCGCTTTGGGTTGGAGATTACCCTTACAACCATGTAACGGCAGTAGATGGTGTTTTATCTGAGGGTGGCGGCATGGAATATCCGAATGTGACCATTATTGGCGAAAGTGGTGATGCAATTTCTTTAGAAGAAGTAATTATGCACGAAGTGGGACACAATTGGTTCTATGGTGTGCTGGCAAGCAACGAACGTGACCATCCTTGGATGGATGAGGGTTTGAACTCATTTATTGAATCTCGCTATATGAAACGCAAGTTTCCAACCCTCATGCTTCGTGATGTTTATGGTGGTCGAAAACTCATCGATTTTGGAATGAAATTGGCCGGTATATATAATATGACTTACAGTGGTCTATCTCAGCATGTTTACAACGTAGCCGCACGAGCCAATACGGACCAGCCCATTGAATCAAGCTCAGAAAGCTATACATCAACCAATTACGGAAGTATTGTTTATGTAAAAACCGCATTTGCTTTCAATTATCTGATGGCCTACATCGGTGAAGAAAAGATGAACGAGGTGATGTCAGCCTATTTCGAGAAGTGGAAGTTCAAACATCCGAAGCCAGAGGATTTTGAGGCCGTTGCAATTGAAGTAACAGGAGATTCTTTGAAATGGTTCTTTGATGATGTAATCCGAAGTACAAGAAAGATGGACTACTCCATTTCTCAGCTTAAAAAAGAGGACGGAAAACTGCGTGTAAAGGTTCGGAACAACGGAAAAGTGTCGGGTCCATTTCCGTTGAGTTTGATTCAAGGGAAAGACACTATTGCCACGAAGTGGTTCTCAGGAATTAAAAAATCTGAATGGGTTGATGTTGATTGTACCGATTGCGACCGTATCGTTTTAGATGGACAGGAAGTTATTCCAGACATCAATCGGAAAAATAATACAATGCGTGTGAAGGGCGCTTTCCGAAAGGTGGAGAAATTGCAACCTCGGTTTGTGGGGTATTTCGAGAATCCTTACCGTTCTCAGTTTGCATTGGCACCAACAATTGGTTGGAATACCTACGATGGTTTTATGTTTGGTGGAGCCATTTACAACGACATACTTCCGAATAACAAGTTTTCATATATGATTATGCCTATGTACGCTTTCAAAGCTAAGACCATTACAGGTTCTGGTAGAATTTCGTACACCATTCATCAAAACAGCAAATTCCCAAACATCACTTTCGCACTATCAGGACAACGCTTTAATGTTAATCGTGTGTGGCCCTATTACAATCCTACAGATAGGTTTAGTCCGCAAGTGCCGCGCAATATTTTGCGACAAATACTGCGATTCGATTTTCCCCCTAAAAATAGACGAAGCAACGAAGAGCAGAGCTTACGATTGAGGAATACCATGTACTTCACCGAGCAGGGGAAATTGATTCGAAATATCCCGCAAATGACCTACCATTGGAGGCGTGAATTTGCGCCTCACATCGGGGAAGTGAACACAGACTTACAATGGCTTAATAATGAAGCTAAACTTAGTCTAGAGGCTATCTACAGATTCAAATTCAGGAAAGGATATGGCATTCGTGCTCGTTTTTTCGCTGGAAAATTCTTCATGCGCTCCTCAACTAGTGGATTCAATTTTAGAATGAACTCATTCTTGGAATCCCAAGACTACCTCTACGATGGAACCTTCATTGGTAGAAGTCCTGGAAACGGTTTTCTGCAGCAGCAAATAATGGAAGCGGATGGCGGATTTAAGAGTAACATCAGAATAGGCCAGTCGAACGATTGGTTGGTGGCGCTTAATCTTAGCTCCATACTTTATAGAAAGATTCCCATAGAGTTTTTTGCAAGCATTGGAACATATACAAATGCAAAAAATGTATTTCCAGACTCCCAGTTATTCTTGGCAGAATTCGGGGTAAGCGTGATTCTTATTCGTGATGTATTAGAATTCCACTTCCCTTTCCTCTACTCGAAAGATATTCGGGAAGACATTAAGTTGAATACCTCAAACTACGGACAACAAATTCGTTTTACCTTCAACCTCAACGAATTGAAACCGCAGAAACGATTGAAGCAGCTTTTTGATTAATGACTAAACAGAAGAAAATCTACTTCGCATCTGATTTCCATTTGGGCGTTCCGAGCAAGGAAAAGAGTCGTGAGCGTGAGCTTATGCTGGTTAAATGGTTAGACGAAATCTCAAAAGACGCTGCTGAGGTTTATCTAGTTGGGGATTTATTCGATTTCTGGTACGAATACAAAACAGTAGTCCCAAAGGGGTTTGTTCGCTTTCAGGCTAAGATGGCCGAGTTGTGCGATAAAGGGATTCAAGTACATGTTTTTACCGGCAACCATGACATGTGGATGTTTAACTATTTTGAAGAAGAACTAGGCGTTAAAATGTACCGCGAACCGATTACGCGCCAATTAAACGGAAAGAAATTTTACATAGGCCATGGCGATGGTTTAGGGCCCGGGGACCAGGGATATAAGTTCATCAAAAAGGTATTTTCCAATCCGTTATGTATTTGGCTTTTCAAATGGTTGCATCCTGATATTGGTATTGGATTAGCCAATTTCTGGTCTGGAAGAAGCCGCGATGCCAACTTAGAGTTGGATGAAATTTATAATGGAGATGAGAACGAATGGCTCCTACAATACTGTAAGTCTGTTCTTGAAACGGAACATTTCGACTATTTTATTTTTGGGCACCGCCATTTGGTACTAGACAAAAAAGCAGGCAACAACTCCCGTTATATTAACCTTGGACATTGGTTTAAAGAACCGCATGTTGCAGTTTGGGATGGAGAGGAATTATCCCTTAAAGCAATTTAGCTTCCTTTCCTAGACGTACTATAAGATCTGCCATTCGGTTAGAATAACCAGACTCATTATCGTACCATCCAACCACTTTCACCATCTTACCAATAACAGAGGTTAGCTCAGAATCGAATATACAGCTATGCGGATTGCTGATAATATCACACGAAACAATTGGTTCATCTGTATATTCAAGAATCCCGTTCATTGGTCCATCTGCAGCAGCTTTAAAGAGTGCATTCACGCCTGCTTCATCGATATCTGAACGGACAATACAAGTAAGGTCTGTAAGTGACCCGTTGATTACGGGAACACGAATTCCAGCTCCTCCTAAATGCCCTTCCAAATGAGGGAAAATTCTCCCCAGTGCTTTCGCTGCTCCTGTTGAAGTTGGAATAATCGAATTTGCTGCGGCCCGCGCTCTTCTGAGGTCAGAATGAGGCGAATCGTGCAGTCGCTGATCTCCTGTGTAGGAATGAATGGTTGAAACGAAAATACTTTCTACACGCACCGCATCTTCCAATACTTTAACCATTGGAGCGGCACAATTGGTTGTACATGATGCGTTACTGATTATCTCAGATTTGAGGTCAATCAAATGGTCATTTACTCCTAACACAACAGAAGGAATGTCTTTGTCTTTAGCTGGCGCGGAGATGACAACTTGCTTGGCGCCTGCTTTTAAGTGGGCCGATGCTGATTCTCTTGTTCTGAAAAGTCCGGTGGACTCAACAACCACATCAACTTCTAATGCCTTCCACGGCAGCTTAGAAGGGTCTCTTTCTGCAAATACCTGAACTTCTTGTCCGTTAAATTGAATTCCTTTTTCGGTAGCCTCCACTATTCCGTCAAACTGACGATGAACAGAATCGTATTTGAACAAGTGAGTAAGCGTTTTAATATCTGTCAAATCGTTGATGGCAACAACCTCGACATTCTGTTTTTTAAGCAAGGCCCGCATGGTTATTCTTCCAATACGTCCAAATCCGTTAATCGCTACTCTCATTTTCAAAATTCTATTTATAAAAAAAGCCTTCCGAAATATCGGAAGGCTTTTCAATACTTCAATTGAAGAATATCAGTTCTTCACAATTTTCTTCACTACCATGTCGCTATCAACTAGAATACGCAAGTAGTAAACGCCATCAGCATAGTTCGACATATCGATGTCAAACTTGTGTGTTCCGTTACTCATTTCTTTAGAAAGAATCATTCGAGCATCTCTTCCAAGAACATCTATAACTTCCATTTGAACATTTGCAGCATCCTGCAAATTCATCGTAAGTATTGTCATGTCTGAAGTTGGATTTGGCGCAAGGCTCAAATCAAGCTGACGCTCCAAATCTTCCATTCCCAACGGACTGGCAGCAAGAGTAACATCATCAATATAAAAGTTGTTGCTTCTGCCTCCTGAAATCCAACGAAACTTAACTCTAACATTCGGCTCATCGTCAAACGACCCCAAACCAACGGCTACATCTGTCCAAGTGCTATTCGAATTTGGACGATAGCTATCAGTTACCAAACCAGAGTTAGTTAATTCAAAACCCGTAAAGGTCTCACCTGTTTGCCAGCTATCGCCACAATCGTCAGATAGCATGATTCTCAATTCATCATCTGGTGCGTTATTCACAGAGGCTCCAGAATAGCGGAACTTCAATGTTGGATTATCCAATCCACTCAAATCGTACGATGGCGACACCAATTCATCAATTTCAGTTGCACCATTATAGTAATTGAACATTCTCACAGATGGTGAGCCAGAGGTTCCTTGGAACCATTCCCATCCATGTTCGGTATTATCCTGATTAAAAACCACATAGTTATCAAGAAAATCTTGTTCATTCCAAAAAGCATCTACGTATCCCCAGTTACTTTGAAACTGAGCCGCTGTTGAACTTACAATTATCATATCTGAAGCAGTTTTGACATCTGAACCAGTTACATCATTACTAACCTGTAGCGTTACATCATATGTTCCGGGTGTGTTATATTCAATATTATTTGGGTTCGCACTATCATCTGTTGCTGGGTCTCCACCTTCAAAGGTCCAAGCGTATGAATCAACATCTCCGTTGTAGCTATCTTCTTCAAAATCTACGTTTTCACCCACACAAATCATTTTCTGTGTTGCAAAATCAGTTCCTTGATCAAAGTGAAAGCCTGAAATTGGTGCACATTCAGAAGTTGTATATGGATCAGCAGTACCAGTAAGTTCAAGGTTCTCTTGGGAAATCAAATATGCTCTTATTCCTGGATCGGTTTCATCTCCGTAAAACGTAAAGTCCATTCTTGCTTTTTGTCCCAAAGTGAACATGTTCATACACACGTCATCAGAATAGTCCATATAATTATTGAACATCTCACCATCATCATTGTCAGAGTCACAATTGTTGGGATTGTAAGGTGTTGCGTGATAAGTAGACCCTCCGCCAAACTGTGGAAAAGCTGGGTTATTTCCACAGATTCCAAAATTCCTCCCCTGTGCCGTTGGAGTGTCAAAAACGTCATCTGAACCACAATCAGCATCTCCCCACATGTGAATAAGGCTTAACCAGTGTCCTACTTCATGTGTACTTGTACGACCGCCACTACCTCTCGTATTAATATCCTGATGTCTTATAACGATGCCATCAGTAGATTGAAGACCCGTGCCAGGGAATTGTGCATAGCCAAGAACGGTACCTCCTCCATCAAGGTCAAGACCTATGTTTTTTACCACCCAAATATTTAAGTAGCTATATGAATTCCAATAGCTTTCCGCCTTAAAACCAGTTCCGTTATTAGCATTATTGGTTTTTGAAGTAAAGATTCTTACCACACCATCAGTGCAATCTCCCAACGGATCTTTAGTTGCAAGTCTGAATTCAACTTCAGAATCTGCAGGAATATATGTTCCCTGCTGTGCAATATTTGGAGTGATATTCCACAAACCAGCGAGCAACACATCATCTACATAACCGAGCCCACCAGTATTCACATCCACCATGTAATCGCCAGATATTTCAATTACAATAGTGTATGACAAGGTCAAATTATCCTCTTCGGCAAAAGAGTTTATTGACTCCACCGACCCGTTTACATCAAATGTGTCGTAAGTAATGTCAGCAGGAAAAACGTGCAGCGTATCTGTAGGAAGAAATGGGTCTGCACCATTCTCAAACAACACTAACATAAGTGTATCGGAGTAAGTCGTATCCATCAATATGTTATAAGACAGTACCAACGTATCTTCTGTGGCAAATTCAAATATTGAGGTTACAGCTCCAAGTTCATTAAAAATATCATAAGAAATACCTGGAGCAAAAACATTGATTGTATCCGTTGAGAGTAGCGGAGTCAAAGGATTCTCAAATAATTCGACTATTAATGTATCGGAGTAAATTGTGTCAGTCAAAATATTGTATGACAAAATCAAAGTGTCTTCTGTCAAAAATCCGTTGGTTCCTATAACCGATCCGCTTCCGTCAAACTCATCATACATAATATCAGATGGGAAAACATTTATCGTGTCCGTTGCCAGTAGCGGAGTCAAGGGGTCTTCAAACAATTCAACCATCAATGTGTCCGCATAGGTGGTGTCTTCAGCGGAGCCGTTCCAGGACGTACTGTATGTCGGCTCGGTTGTGTAGTACAACGTATCAACCATTAGGCCATCCACAGTAAAACTAGGACCACCGGATACGAATGACGTTGTGTATGTAGGTTCTGTCGTATAATACAAGGTGTCAACTACATTACCGTCCACAATGAAACTAGGACCACTCGGATTAAAGGATGTGGTAAACGTATGTTCAAAAGTGTAGCTGAGAGATGACACTTCTTGACCATCCACCAAGAAATTTGGGGCATCTAGGAAGGTAGTATCTCTGCTGTATTCTGCAAACAATCCACTCTGAGCATTAACAGCATTACCAAAAGCAATAGCAATGGCAGCAGTATCAGCATTACTAGAAATATTCACTTCCACCACATTATCAAAATCTCCTGCTAGGGAATCTGCAAACGTTGTGGTGCCATTACTAAAATGAAAAGCAAAACTTTCTCCAGCTAAATTGTGCAGAAGAACATATGCTGAGTCATCAATAAACGTTGCAATAGAATCTGAGTTAAATACAAAATGTGTGTATTCGGTATCTCCGTAAAAACGCTGTGGTGTATTTACCGTATCTGGGTTTAATCGGTTAAAATCTTCATTTAAAACATCCATTTGTTGCTGAATCTTGTTCAACCCAATGTTTTCACTGCCACCTTCATGCAAGATGTGAAACACAACAGGAATAATACGTTTGCCGTTAGCAGCTCGTGTAATAGCAACATTTGGATTCGCAGTATAGCGCTGAATTGCTTCCTGAAAAGCATCATAACTAGCTCTGGTTTTGGGGTCCTGAAGTTGCTGTTCCAAAACAATATTGGCCCCACACTTTTCATGTCCTACATGGTTTTGTGCAAACAGACCAAAAACTGATAGTAAAGCGATAGAGGTAAGAAAATATTTTTTCATCATAATCTTGGTGGTAAATATGGTAATACGGGAAAGATTCTACTAAAACCGTGAAGACAAATATAAAAAAGAAGTAATGGAAGAAGTGTCCGAAGCGTGCTTAATGATCTCAAAAAAAACGCAATAATTACACTTCTAAAACATTGATGCTCAATGGGTTTTCAGAACAAGTGCTTTTCTGCGTGATAAGATGACCGAACAAGAGGGCCACTTTCAACGAAACGAAAGCCCATTTCCAGACCAAGGGTTTCGTACTCTTTAAACCGTTCTGGTGTGATAAACTCGACTACTGGAAGGTGCTCTTTGGTTGGTTGCAAATACTGCCCTAAGGTTAATATGTCAACTCCAACGCTTCTCAAATCTTCCATGGTTTCAATCACTTCCTCATGAGACTCTCCCAAACCGAGCATAACGCCTGATTTGGTTTTCATACCACCAGTTTTCAAGCGTTTTAAGACCTCTAAACTTCTGTCATATTTAGCTTGGATTCGAACTTGCTTGGTCAACCTTCTTACTGTTTCCAAATTGTGTGATATAATCTCCGGAGCTACATCAATAATGCGCTGAAGATTGTCCCAATCGCCTCGGAAATCTGGAATAAGCGTTTCCATTGTTGTTCCCGGGCTATGCTTGCGTACTGCGCGAACTGTTGCAACCCAAACTTCAGAACCTCCATCTACCAAATCATCACGATCAACTGACGTGATAACGGCATGCTTCACTTCCATGAGTTTGATACTCTGAGCCACTTTATATGGTTCCGTAATGTCAATTTCCTCAGGTTTCCCGGTACTTACAGCACAAAATCCGCACGAACGCGTACATACGTTCCCTAAAATCATAAAAGTTGCAGTTCCAGCACCCCAGCATTCTCCCATATTGGGGCAATTTCCACTCTGGCAAATGGTGTGAAGCTTGTGTTCCTCCACCAATCCACGAACCTTCTGAAACTCTTTTCCAGTGGGCAGTTTTACCCTCAACCACTTTGGCTTGGGCACTCTCTTCTCCGATTCTTCAGTTTTTAAATCGCTCATTTATCTATACCATTTCTTACCAAAATTAACAGCCAAATAGAACGTTAAATAATACGGGTCGTTCTTTATTTTGGCCATCATTGGCACGTCTTGAATGTAATAATCAACTATAATTCCAGCTTCTAGGCTGCGTACAGTTTTTTGCTTCTTACCGTATTCAAAGCTAAACCCAAACTTCCCATATATGCCGGGATAGAACTGCATTTTATCAATTCCTCTTAAAGGAGACGACCTACCCAATATATTATCCTGAGTATGGTTTGGGTTTTCAGGTTCGTAACGTTCTGTTATGACCGATTCAACTTGTCCGACAGAATTACGAATGGCAACATCCAAGAATATAGGCTTGGCCCAAGCCATGGAAAACCCACCGATATATAAGTATCGAATTTCAACTCCTTTATCAAACTTGGCATACAACACATTGTGTCTACCATAACCAACGCGAGTCACAACTACTTGATTAAGTTCACCATAAACATATCCCTTACCATTCTCAACATTCTGATTTACAGTTCGGATTTCCTTAGGATGTTCCATGCTCACGGCTTCCAACTCAAACAACCGTTTCCTGAGAAAAGTCTTGTTCTTAGCCCGTCTTAAAATCAAGCCCCAACCACGCGTATGAAGCACCGCCCCTCCTGTAAATTCTTGCTTCAGTAAAACTTGAGTATCATCGAAAGAGCGGTCCTTAATCTTATCGGCAACCGAACCTTTAGGCACTGGTGGAAGTGCGGTTTCTCCATTTTCCTGAGCCTGCGTAAACAGGTTCACCCCGAACATCAAGCTCAAAAAAAGAAAGATGGAAGTTAGACCTATGCGCATTGGGGCAAAGTTACGATAACGAATAGTACAACATAGACATGTGCAATAAGTCGAACGATTACTAAGCGATATTGTTTGAATATTACTGAGCTACTATCAACCGGTCGTTCTTAATAAAATCATCACTACTTAATAAATAGGTATAATCTCCGGTAGATGTTCTTGGTGTAAAAATGTACTTGTCGCCTGATACAATGGTTTCTATGCGAAAGTTTTTCCGTACGAATCATACAACGTAAACCGAACATCGGTTGCTCGAGAATTATCTAAATAACTTTCTCATGAGAATATGACCCATAATATACCGCACGCAGATTATCCACTTCGTACAAATTGGCGTTTTCGGAATACATCAACTGTGCCAAATTGGGAGCCTTCGAAATATCCTTAGGAACATATTTAAACTGTGAAAAAAATGGAAACGAAAAAAGGATTGCAATGGATAAAAGAAAAAGGAATCTCATTTATTTAGGTTCTATTTTGGCTCTAATAATCGGAGCTGCCGATTACCTTCGTTCTAAACTCAAAAAGTATAATATGATTACGTCAAAGATTGTCTACAAAGGTGAATTATCCATCTCTGCAACGCACGTTAAAAGTGGGTCAGAGATTTTAACAGATGCTCCAACAGACAACAACGGATTGGGGAGAACCTTCTCGCCAACAGATTTACTGGCCACTTCTCTCGCAAGCTGTATGATTACAATCATGGGAATACGCGCCAACGAATCTTCGTTAAACATCGATGGAACAAATGCTGATGTTACCAAAATTATGGGGTCAAATCCACGTAGGATTTCAGAGGTAAAAATGGAAATAGAAATTTACGATAGAGGGCTTTCTGATGTTCAGAAAACGGTACTAGAAAAAGCGGCACTTTCGTGCCCTGTTGCCCTCAGTCTAAGCGAGTCGCTTAAACAAACCGTTTCCTTTTCTTATAAGGAAATGTAATGAGATTAGCTGTTCACACCCTGCTCAACAGGCGTGTCGGCTTTTCCGTAAGCTGGGCAGCTTTCAGTTGTTCTGCAAGAAGAAAAGATCATCGCAGTAATTGTAAGAACTGCAAATAAGATGATTGACTTTTTCAAAATTTCTGTTGATTTATTTATTGATATGAACTCAGAACGCCAATAAACGCTTCTTTGTTGTTAAACGCAACGCAAATTTACCGTTTGAATTTCAGTTACGCGATTTACTTAAAAAGGTTTGCGTTTAGTTTTCAACATGAGTTATGGAAAAGCAGACATTTAATTTTTAAGTAGATGAAACCTAAGATGGAACCAAGCTGGAAGAGGCTCCTTTCGGACCAATTTGAGGCCGAATACTTTTCCACACTTCGTGACTTTCTGAATGAAGATCGAAAAACTCAGACAATTTATCCGCCTGAAGAGCAAGTCTTCAATGCTTTCAACCGAACTCCTACGGATAAAGTGAAAGTGGTGATTTTAGGGCAGGACCCTTATCACGGACCAAATCAAGCGCATGGACTATGCTTTTCCGTTAATAACGGAATCAAAATTCCGCCTTCACTGAGGAATATTTTTAAAGAGTTAAACTCAGATATTGGAATGGAACAACCCGAATCAGGAAACCTCACAAAATGGTCCGACCAAGGTGTTTTATTGTTGAACGCAACACTAACAGTTCGTGCACAAAACGCTGGTTCGCATCAAGGAAAAGGATGGGAACAGTTTACCGATGCGGCCATTCAAAAACTCTCCCGCCAAAAAAAGAACTTGGTTTTTCTACTTTGGGGGAAATATGCCCAGAATAAATCATCACTTATTAATTCTGAAAACGGACATTTGATACTGAAAGCACCTCACCCCTCCCCTTTCTCAGCACACACGGGGTTTTTAGGTTGCAAGCATTTTTCAAAAGCGAACAACTTCCTCGAGAAAAAAGGTGTTGAAACAATTGATTGGAACCTAAACACATAATAATCCGCCAGATTTACGTTTCTCTCTGTTGATGCGAATTCGCCACATACTGCCTTTGATTATTCTGCTCTTGGCAGTACAGTTTTCGTTCGGGCAGAAACGTGTGCGACTAATAGTTGAGCAGCAAGACCAAATCATATCTAAAAAGAAGCTGAACAGAATTGGCAAACTGAAGGAATTCTATCCCGATTCGATGACAGCGCTAACGGCAATGAATGAGCTTCTTATCATTCTGCGAGAACAAGGTTTTTCAGCCGCTGGAATTGACAGTCAAGTTTGGAGAAACGACACGGCAATTGCCACGGTTCATACAGGGGATCAATATAAATTCAAGTCTATTGATGCTGGGAATGTCCCGACTGGTGTAATGCGGAAAGTGGGCTTTAAGGAGCAGCAATTTATAGAAAGCAATATGAGCGGCAAAAGGCTGGCTGTTCTGAAAAAGCGAGTTATTCGCTTCTACGAAAACCACGGACATCCATTTGCACAGATCAATTTAGACAGCATCTCATTGAAAAATGGATTACTCTCGGCACGATTGAATTTGGAGAAGAACCCAGAGTTCAAAATTGATAGCATCATTATAAAAGGTACGGCTCGGATAAAATCCAAATACCTTCAGAACTACTTGGGAATCAAGCAGAATTCGCTTTACAATGAAAGTCGAATAGAGCCGATTTCGACTAGAGTGAAGGAAATTGCTTTTGTTTCCGAAGTGAAGCCACCGGAGGTGGTTTTCGGAGATGGTAAAGCCGACCTCTACGTTTATCTCGATAAGAAACGAGCCAGTCAATTTGATGGGATTTTGGGCGTGCTACCAAGTAGCGAAAATCCAGGGCAGGTGCTGGTAACAGGCGAACTGAGTCTCAAACTATTAAGCGCCTTCAAACGCGGAGAATTAATTGATTTTTCGTGGCGAAAAATGCAGGCTCGAACGCAGAACTTGAATATTCATCTGGCCTATCCGTTCTTATTTAACACAAGCTTTGGGTTAGATGGCACCTTTGAACTTTATAAGCGCGATACGTTATTTCTCAACCTCCGTGGTGTCATTGGTGTTCAGTATCACCTTATTGGCAACGACCACATTAAAATCTTTGCCGACATACGATCTACAAATGTGTTGGCTTCCACAACGCTTACTTCCACCTCAACAGTAAACCCTGATAATGTAGATTCTCGCACGCAACTTTATGGTTTTGGCTACAAAATGCAGCGATTGGACTACCGACTTAACCCACGAAGAGGATTTGATATATACGCTGAAGCGAGCGCAGGAACCAAGAAGATTCTGCCCGATGCTTCGGTAGAAGATATTCGATATGAGGGACTAAAAATCAATTCGTTTCAATTGAATGTTGTGGTACAGGCATCTTACTTTATTCCTATTCCGAACAGAAGCACCATTATGATCAGGGCCAATGGCGGTTATATGCGCAGCGAAAACCTGTTTGAAAGCGAAGCATTTAGAATTGGTGGACTGAGAACACTGCGCGGATTTGATGAGGAATCGATTTACGCCACTATGTTTGGTATTGGAACGATTGAATACCGTTTTCTGCTCGACCCAAACAGTTTCATATTTGCCTTTTTTGATGGGGCGTATTATGAAAACCGTGCTACCAACAAACGCATAACCGACCGTCCATTTGGTTTCGGATTGGGCATTTCCTTCTTCACCAAAATTGGCGTGTTCTCACTTAATTATGCTTTAGGAAAGCAGTTCAAAAACCCGATAGATTTCCGAGCTGGAAAGATTCACTTCGGGGTTGTGAGTTATTTCTGACTAGAAATCTCTAGTATTTCATCCACTTCATCGCCAAGAAAATCTACAATCGTTCCAAGGTGCTGATTCAGTAATTCGGCAATTGATTTTGTTATCAAATTACCCGTTCGCAACCAAATGACCTTCGGAGGAATTCCCCGCATGGTATTCAGGTCGACAAAATCTGAATCAAACGTCACGATGCTGAACCCGTTTGCTTTTGCGTATTCAAAAATGTTATCGTCAGAAGCATCTTCAAGACCTACCTCCCTCACTTGTTTTGAATCTTTGAAAGTGGAAGCAAGATGCCTCACAATCCGAGGTGAAATATTTTGGTCAAACAAAAGTTTCAAGAGGCTATTCTCATCCTTCTTTCCTTGTCTGCTGCAAATGCCAGGCATGCATTTATCATATCCTCCGTCAGTTCCTCAAAATCTTCCATGATTTCTTGTTTAGTCATCCCATTAGACAACCAATTCAGTACATCATAAACGGAAATTCTCGTTCCTTTTACGCACGGACGGCCAAATCTTTTATCTGCCCTTATCTCTATGTAATCCTGATAATTCATACGCTTAAAGTTAAGCTAATAGTTTCGAGATTAAAACCCGATAGTTTTCCGATCTGGTAAAATTCACTTCGGGGTTGTGAGTTATTTCTGACCCTATAGTTACTCATAGCTTAGGGCTACTTTTAATTCATAAGTGGCGAGAACCATTACAATAGCCAATTCTCCTACAAAGTAAACTATACCCAATAGTTCGAGTTGTTCTAGATAATTGAACAACACAAGCAGGGTAACTGCACAGTAGCTCAGATTAGCCAAAGCAGCACCGAGTAAGAACCTTTTCCAACGATGAGCGAAGAAAAAGTATGCGATAAAAGAGTAGAAGACTAATAGTCCTGCAAGCCCTGCCAATAAATACAAGGCTGTAATCGGTAAGCCGATATGTTGCTGGAAAGCAGGAAGTAATACTCCCAACGATAGTGTTGAAGCAATTGCTCCAGCGCCATCCAACAATAAAAGTTTGCGTGTTTTCAGCATAATTCGAATCACAAAATAAGTCTTCATCAAATTAGTTCGCCCAACAATAACCGAATTCCTAACTTCAGCGCCTAATGGAATTTGCGTTTTTATTTATCGGTTTAGCACTTGGTGCTTTGGTTGGTTTTCTACTTGGAAAACGCGGTAGTTCAACTGTTTTGGATGATGATGGTGAGTTGGAGAAACTAAAGCTGGAGAACGCCACGTTGACTGAAGGTCAAAGGCGTGTTTCGGAAGAACGGGATATTCTGAAAGCGGATTTTAAAGAAACACAGGACAAGCTTTCTGAAACCGAGCAAGGCCTCGCTTCTGCACGAACGCATTTCAAGAATCAGGAAAGTCGTCAGAACGAACAGAAGAAGGAATTCGAGGAATTAAATAAACGTTTCAACACGGAATTTGAAAACCTAGCAAACAAAATTTTAGACGAGAAATCGAAGAAATTCACCGACCAGAACAAGGAAAACCTTGACTTAATCCTTACCCCGCTGCGAGAGCGCATCAAGGATTTTGAGAGAAAGGTGGATGAGAAATACGATAATGAACAGAAGGAACGTGCATCCCTGAAAGGTGAAATCAAAACCTTGCACGAACTCAACAAACAGATAAGTCAGGAGGCGCACAACCTTACAACTGCGTTGAAAGGAGACAGCAAGAAACAGGGGAATTGGGGAGAGCTTATTCTAGAGCGCGTTTTAGAAAATTCGGGACTTATTAAAGGTCAAGAATACACTACACAGGAAACCACTTACAATGATGAAGGCGATAGACTTTTTCCAGATGTAGTTATTCAATTGCCAGACAACAAGCAGATTATTATTGACAGCAAAGTTTCACTGGTTGCTTACGAACGGTTTGTAAATGCTGATGAAGATGACGAAAGAGATAAATGGATTAAAGCGCACGTTGCTTCAGTAAAAACGCACATTAAAAGTTTATCTGACAAGAATTACCACACGAGCAAAGGGATGAACAGCCCAGAGTTTGTGCTCATGTTTATGCCTATTGAAAGCAGTTTTAGCGCAAGCATCCGAGCCGATGATGAACTGTTCACTTTTGCTTGGGACAAACGCATTGTAATTGTGAGTCCTTCTACTTTGCTTGCCACCTTGCGCACGGTTTCTTCTATTTGGAAGCAAGACAGACAAACACAAAACGCAGTAGAAATTGCTAAGAAAAGTGGTTTGCTTTACGATAAATTTGTTGGATTTGTAGAAGACATGCAGAGGATTGGTTCGCGCTTAAATTCTACACAAACCGCCTATAATGATGGCATGAAAAAGCTTTCTGAAGGTTCGGGGAATCTGGTTAAAAAGGCAGAAGAATTAAGAAAAATGGGAGCGAAATCCAACAAGCAAATTCCCAACGAAATCTTAGGTTTAGAGGATGAAGATTAGTAGAATTCTTGTACTTCTTTCTGTGGTTTTGTTGGCTGCTTCGGGCTGCTACACAGAACGTATCTCTAATCAAAACCTGTCTTATTTATACGACAGAGACGCATCATTTCTGCATCCAGAATTCAATGTATTGCACAAGAATGATTCGGTTACGGAGCTTCATTTCCGTATCAACTCCAACGAATTGCTCTATATGTTCAACTCAACTAGCAAGTTCTATTCTTCCTTCTTTCGCATCCGATACGAAGTGTACACGCAGCGGGAAAGCAAGCTGTTGATAGATAGCTCGGTAGTGATTTTTGCAGATAGTTCGTTGGTAATGCAAGGCAAAACCATCAGTGGTGTTTTGGAGTTGAAACCAAGCAAAATCAAGCAATCGCTTTTGAAAATAGACTTGGTCGATTTAAGAAGAAACACACGCGTAAAACGCTATTTCGATATTGATAGGCGTAATCCGAATTGCAGTCAGTTTTTCACACTTCAACTGACTAATTCAAATCATGCTTTGTCTCGCAACTACGTCAAAGCAGACGAGGAATTCACGTTAGATCATGTAAGTGGTGAAAATCGCGCCATTGTGCGCTATTACAATCGGGATTTTCCTTTACCAAGACCTCCTTTCTCGGTAGAAACACCGAAGGTTTTTGACTATACAGCTGATAGCATTTTTGAACTTCCACTGGGCCAGCCATTAACGCTACCGAAAGAAGGTTTCTATCATTTTCAGGTTTCGGACACCGCTAAAGATGGTTTCACGCTTTACCGTTTTGACGAAACTTTCCCGAATGTGAAAGACGTGAAAGACCTAACTGAGCCGTTACGATTCATCAATAGTAATTCTGAATACAAGGCGTTGACAGAAGCCGATTTCCCAAAAGCTGAGATTGACCGTTTTTGGTTGAAATTAGCTGGAAATCAAGATCGCGCTAGAGTACTTATTCAGAAGTATTATTCACGTATAGAAAACTCCAATGAGTTCTTTACCAGTTACACAGAAGGTTGGAAAAGTGATCGCGGACTAATCTATCTCATCTTTGGGCAACCAAACATCATTTACAAGAATTCAAACTCGGAACATTGGATTTATGGCGAAGAGGAAAATCCAGCTTCGCTTGGAGTAACCTTCTACAAAGTTGACAATCCTTTTACGGACAACGATTTCCGATTAGACCGCTCTCCAATTTACAAAAGCAGCTGGTACAGCGCGGTTGATATGTGGCGCCAAGGCCGGGTTTACACAGACAACTGAGACTAAATTCTAAGCACTAAAAAATGAAATCCGAAACAAGCACTTAAGCCAGTTTCGGATTTCTTAATTTAGAGTTTAGCGGTTTGCACAAGTGATTTATAAATCTTAATTCATCACTATATGAAGACCATCAACCATAGTTGAAGAACCTTTCATTTCAACCGCTTTGCTGTAAGCGAGTACGCTATCAACTACTGTTTTGTCTGGCGAAAAAGAAACATCTTCAAATTCTTCGCTGAGGAAATTTACAAGCTGCGATTGGAACAACAATTCACAAGGCTCATGCCCTACAAGTGCCGAAGTTGCGGTTAGTAAATCTGTTGGGAGAGTAAATGTTTTTAACATATCTGTTTTGTTTGGTATATGGTTAATACGCCACAGTTTCAGATATATTGTGTAAGCACAAAAAAAGCGCCCCAATCTCTCGGGGCGCGTTCCTTTACTTTTCTTTTTTAAAAGATTAAGCCACCAGCTTCACCTTATGTTCTTGCATTAACCCTCGCAAGGCAATCAGCGCATAACGCATTCTTCCAAGAGCCGTGTTAATGCTTACTTCCGTTACCCACGCAATCTCCTTGAAAGGCATCTTAGCATATATACGCATCAGCAGCACTTCCTTCTGGTCGTCTGGCAACATCGCTACCAATTTACGTAGGTCAGAGTGAATTTGTTCTTGAATATAAATATCCTCTCGGTTCAGGTCTTCACAACCAATAACCGAAAACACATCAAACTCCTCCGTAGAGTGTTGCATTCGCATTTTCTTTTCTCTGCGGAAATGATCCACAACCAAGTTGTGCGCAATCCTCAGCATCCATGGACGAAATTTTCCTTCCTCCAGATACTTTCCAGATTTTAGTGTGTTAATCACCTTAACCAATGTGTCTTGGAAAAAATCTTGAGCAAGATTTCGATCCTTCAACAGAAGAACCAAGTAGGTGAATAATCTGTCTTTATGACGATTCACCAACTCCTCAAAACAAACTTCATCTCCTTGAACGTACAGTCTGATCAGATCCTGATCACTTAGGGCAGATACTCGCATAGCTTTACTCTTTAAAGGTTAGACTTAATTTAAAATCCTGATTGAGTAAAGTTTTTCTTATGCGGTCAATTTTTGGTTAATGCCTAGGGCCGTTACATGAGTTAACGCACCCCTTTTTTATTTATTGCGCAACAACGAAAATTATTTTTTGTTGATGCTTACAACAAATATTAGAAGATTAATCCGAACCCGTGTTGTCGAATGATAAATTTGCAACCCTTTTAACAATTATTGCAACAATGCCCCAAATTCAAGCACAAACCTCCAACCACTACAAGGAAGTTTGTTTGGGCGTTACCCACGCCAAAAAAGCGTGGGTCGGGCTTTTCGCTATATCTTTTTCCGCAAACCTAGAGGAACTCGAAGGGTTAAAGAGGAAAAAGGATGCCGCTATAATCCCTAACGCGGCCCGTTCTGCAAACCCCGTTTTGTCATTCCGAGGAACGAGGAATCTAATTCATACACAGCCTCTTCACTCCAAGAAATGACCGCACCCGACCCGAAACACAACATCATCATAAAAGGTGCTCGGCTGCACAACCTCAAGAACATAGACTTGGTGTTGCCACACAAGAAACTGATAGTCATTACAGGATTGTCAGGTTCAGGCAAATCAACCTTGGCATTTGATACACTTTATGCAGAAGGACAAAGACGTTACATCGAAAGCCTTTCCGCCTACGCACGTCAGTTCTTAGGTAAAATTGACAAACCAGAAGTTGATTCAATTCAGGGCATTTCGCCTGCAATAGCAATCAACCAGAAAGTAAAATCGAGTAACCCACGTTCTACAGTTGGCACAACAACAGAGATTTACGATTACCTCAAACTGCTTTACGCTCGTATTGGCAAGACCTACTCCCCTGTTTCAGGAAACGAGGTCAAACGAAATACGATTGACAGCATAGCCGAATTCATCACTAAACAGAAAGACGGCAAGAAAGTGATGGTCTTCTCCCCTTTCGGTGTAATGCCCAAGGAAGCATTGAGCAAGCGATTCACCATTCTTAAGGGGCAAGGATATACGCGTATCAAACTCAACGGAGTTGTTGAAAGAATTGATAAGATTGATGAAGCTTCTTTTCTAGATGAAGGAAATGAGCTTTCCGTTCTCATTGATCGCTTTGTGACCAATGCGAAGGAAGAAGATAGCCGAGTTGCAGAAGCAATTAGAACCGCTCTCACCGAAGGAACCAACCGATGCACCATTCAGATTGAGGATGAATCCACGGATTTCAGCACGGAATTTGAAGCAGATGGTGTTCGGTTTGAAGAACCATCCGTTCACTTTTTCAGCTTCAACAATCCTTATGGAGCGTGTAAAAAGTGCGAAGGCTTCGGTAATATTATCGGAATTGATGAAGACTTAGTTATGCCCGACAAGGCGCTCAGCATCTTTGAGGAAGGTGTTGTTTGCTGGCGTGGCGATAGTATGAGTAAGTACAAAGACCAACTCGTTCATTCAGCTAATAAGTTTGATTTCCCGATTCACCGACCTATTTACGAACTAACCGAAGAACAGATTCAACTGCTTTGGGACGGTAACAACCACTTCGAAGGGTTGAACGCTTTCTTCCGAATGCTGGAAGAAAACAGCTACAAGATTCAATATCGAGTAATGCTTTCTCGCTATCGCGGGAAAACGCCTTGTCCTGAGTGCAGAGGAACGAAACTCAGAAAGGACGCCACCTATGTTAAGATTGGCGGCAAAAGTCTTTCTGACCTTGTGTTAATGCCACTTGGCGAATTGGCTGAGTTCTTCGACCAGCTTCAACTGACCGACATCGAGAGGGAAATATCCAAACGAATCCTTAAGGAGATTACCTCTCGTTTGGGCTACATGAAAGATGTTGGTTTGAGTTATCTGAACTTAAACCGACAATCAGCCACACTTTCTGGTGGAGAAGCCCAACGAATTCATTTAGCGAGTTCATTGGGGAGTTCTTTAGTTGGTTCTATGTACATATTAGATGAACCGAGTATCGGACTGCATCCAAAAGACACGGAACGATTGATTTCCATTCTTAAAAAACTGCGAGATATTGGCAACACCGTAATTGTAGTTGAGCATGATGAAGACATTATGCGCGCTGCAGACATGATTGTGGACATTGGTCCTGAAGCAGGATCGCAAGGTGGCGAAGTGGTTTTTCAAGGAACCTTGAAAGAAATGATGAAGAGTGCAGATACGCTCACAACAGGTTATTTGAGCGGAAAACTAGAAATCCCTGTTCCTACGGAACGAAGACGAGCTCACGGCAAAATTCATGTAATCGGTGCTCGTCAGCATAATCTAAAAGGTATTGATGTGACTTTCCCGCTTGGCTGTCTTTCGGTTATTACGGGCGTAAGCGGTTCTGGAAAGAGTACGCTGATGAAAAGCATCCTCTACCCTGCCCTCAAAAAACGCTTTGGCGGATATGGGCTAAAAACGGGTCAGTTTGAACGGTTAGAAGGCGACCTAGACCGCGTTGAAGATGTTGAATTTGTAGATCAAGATCCAATCGGACGTTCTACACGCTCCAATCCCGTGACATATATAAAGGCGTATGATGAGATACGTTCATTATTTGCAGATCAGAAGGCCGCACAGCTAAGAGGGTATAAACCCAAACACTTCTCATTCAATGTAGCTGGTGGTCGTTGCGAAGTATGCGAAGGAGAAGGAACCGTGAAGATTGAAATGCAATTCATGGCAGACATTATCATGAAATGCGAAAGTTGTGAAGGACAACGCTTCAAGCAAGAAGTGTTGGAAATCAAATTCAAGGAGAAAACTATCCATGATGTGCTAAGCATGACCGTGGATGAAGCCATGGAGTTCTTTACAGAACACAATTATAAAGTTGCTCGCAAAATTGCGCCATTACAAGAAGTTGGCTTGGGTTATGTACAACTCGGACAAAGCAGCAGTACATTATCTGGTGGAGAGGCACAGCGTATCAAACTGGCTTCGTTCCTCACAAAAGGCAAGAACGCTGGAAAGACGCTATTCATATTTGATGAGCCTACAACTGGGCTTCACTTCCATGATATTCACAAACTCCTAAAAGCATTCGATGCCCTTCTTTATAATGGTCATTCTATCATATTGATAGAACATCATCCAGATGTAATCAAATGTGCCGACCACGTGATTGATCTTGGCCCTGAAGGCGGCAAGAATGGCGGAACAGTAGTATTTGAAGGAACTCCCGAGGAGTTGGCAAAATGTAAGACTTCAGCTACTGCAGCAAGTATTGCAGAGAAGGTTTTGAAAAAGACTTAGTAAGTCTTTGATAACCATACGAATAATCGACTGTTCGGTTTAAAAGTCAGCGAAGACTATTCGATTAGCAATTTGTGTTTACAATTGAGAAAGTAAACACCTTTTCGCAAATCAGCAATACTGACTGGCTGATTGGTTGGAATAGTCCTAACTGTTTGCCCAAGCGTATTGGTTATGCTTGCTGTAGTAGAATAATCATCCTTTACTGTTACGAAATCTGTCGCAGGATTTGGAAAAACTCCAAGGGCAGATTTTTCGTTTTCTGAGATTGACGTGATTACTGGATTAAGACTAACCTCATATGTATTTGGACACCAATATTCGGTAACGTCCGTGTATAAAATATTCTCATTAGCATCAAGTACGTGCGCTATAAAACCATACCCAATTCTTATGTACAAATCTGTGACGCCTGGCGAAAGGACAAAAGTTGTAGCCGAAATCCATGTTGTATCCGTTAACGGTTGAAAATTCGCATCGTAATTGAAATTTTCATATGCAAAGTCATTGACGTCTTCACGTAGACTGGATTGGGGAATGAATGATGTCATACCGTACTGAGATGCCACAGCCCATTCCACAATGTCTATTCCCTGTAAGCGAAAGATAACTTCCACAGTATCATTTGTGATATTGACATCTATAGTATCAAGCTCACATGTAAATACTGTTGGGTCAAAATTTGCTACCGTGTCATTTTGAGCCTGAACGCAAAATGGCAGGATTCCAAGTAATAAAAAGAGAAGCTTCTTCATGATTCTTTGGTTTAAAACATCAATTCTTTTTCAAAAATACTCAAACACTTGCCCTTAAAAATTAGTCAAATGAAATTCACAAAAACAGACTGTGCGCTCAGGCGGATTCAGTGTATACAGAGATGCTGAAACAAGTTCAGCATGACACAGCGGAAATAACGACCTTCGCGCAAAATTCTGACGTCTGAATTCTCATATCTGAAATCTCCCTTTGAACTACCTATCAGCAGAAAACCTATCTCGTTCTTACGGAGAACGTATCCTTTTCCAAGACATCACCTTTGGTATTGACAAAGGCCAGAAAATGGCGCTCGTTGCCAAGAACGGAACTGGAAAAACATCCATGCTTCGCATTTTGGCTGGGCTAGAACCATCTGAAACTGGAGAAGTTGTTACCCGAAACGGAATTTCAATCGGGTACCTGCAACAGGAACCAGAATTGAATCCAAACCATTCGGTGATGGATGCGATTTACGACCCAACAAACGAGATTATGTCGGTGGTTAGGGAATACGAAGAGGCAATGCTTGATGAAGCCGACACTGACCGTATGCAACGCTCGTTTGATGCAATGGACAGGCACAACGCTTGGGATATTGAAGCACAGGCGAAGGAGATTCTTACTTCATTAAACATCACGGATTTTGAACAGAAGATTAAAACACTTTCTGGTGGTCAGGTAAAGCGTGTAGCAATGGCCAAAATGCTGATTGAGCAACCAGACTTGATGATTTTGGATGAGCCAACAAACCACCTCGATATCGAGATGATTGAATGGCTAGAAGGTTTTCTTGCCGCCTCGGAACGAACCATTCTGATGGTAACTCACGATAGAGTCTTCCTTGATGAGGTTTGTAATATGATTATTGAGTTGGACAACGGTCAGCTATACAAACACAAAGGGAACTACTCCGTGTATTTAACTAATCGCGCAACGCGCCAGGAAGTTGAGCACGCCAACGTTGACAAAGCCAAAAACCTATACAGAAAGGAGCTTGATTGGATGCGTAGACAACCCAAGGCTCGAACCACAAAATCCAAGTCTCGTGAAGACGCTTTTTACGATGTAGAGAAGGTTGCTAAAACCAACCTAAAGCAAGACGAACTTACCATGGAGGTGGACATGCAACGCATGGGAAGCAAGATTCTTGAGTTTCATAAAGTGAGTAAAGCTTACGGAGATAATGTGTTGCTCAAAACCTTCGATTACAAGTTTAGAAAAGGAGAACGAATTGGTATTGTTGGTGCCAACGGAAGCGGAAAGTCTACACTTCTGAAAATGATTATGGGGCAGGTTGAACCTGATAGCGGTAAAATCGTGAAAGGCGACACGATTAAATACGGCTATTACGGGCAGGATGGTCTGGAGATGAAAGAAGGCAAACGGATGAAAGAAGTCATCACCGATATTGCCGAGTTTATTCCGCTCAAAAAAGGCAAAACAATTTCTGCTGCCCAATTGCTGGAGCGTTTCTTATTCCCAAAAAGTCAGCATTTCCAATACATTGACAAACTGAGTGGTGGAGAGAAAAAGCGTCTTTATCTTCTCACAGTTCTTATAGCTAATCCGAACTTTCTTATTCTGGATGAGCCTACAAACGACCTTGACCTTCTATCCTTAAACGTGCTTGAAGATTTCTTACTAGAATTTCAGGGCTGTTTGTTGATTGTAACGCACGATAGGCACTTTATGAATAAGTTGGTAGATCAGCTTTTCATCTTTGAAGGAGCAGGTGAAATTCGTGGTTTTGTGGGTAATTACGATAAATATCGTTTTGCTTTGGATGATGACAAAAAGCAAAAAGCGTCTGCTAAAAAAGTTCAGAAAGAAACTGAAAGCCAAGTCTCCAAAGGCAAAATGGGTTTCAATGAAAAGCGTGAAATTGGGCAACTAGAAGTTGAAGTTCCAAAGTTGGAAAAGCGCAAAGCTGAACTGACAGAAGAACTAGAAGCTGTGGTTGACGACCATGAGAAACTCATGGAGATTTCAGCAGAATTTAAGCGTGTTTCAGACGAGTTGGAAGAAAAAGAATTTAGGTGGTTGGAGTTGAGTGAGTTAGATGGCTAATTTCATTAGAATGAAAACCCTTTTACCGCTTCTTCTCATTACCTCGACACTTTTTGCTCAAAACCCTTGCGAAGATTTCCTAGTGCTTGTTGGGCAAAGAGACATCAACAAAACGGTAACTGATTTTCAGGAAAATTGTGGGCCATTTGAAGAAAGTGTTTCTCAAAACGGAATGTTAAAGACCTGGAAGAGCGAGGGAAAAGGAGTTGAAATTACGTTTGTGAATAGAGCCAAGGACAAGTTTGCATTACCAAAATTTGAGGTGATGATGATTGAACTAAGAGTGTTTACAGATAAAGGAGGATTCAAAGAGAACTTTCCCTTTGATTTTACTCTTGGCATGGATTCTAAAATGGTTAAGAATCACATTATGGAATTGAAATCCGTGAGTTATGAGAAGAAGTATTTGAGCAAGAAAACCTCGTCTTTTACCTATACAGGTTCTCCAAACTCCGCATTACAAAACCGGCAAATCAAGGTTTACATTTCGCAGTTTGACGGAAAGTCAATTACCTCGCTGAGGTTACGTTTGAAATAGCGTTAACGCAGTAACTGAATTCGTTTTTCCAGTTGAAGTTGAATCGTACTTGCTGTTCGATTGCTGATTTTGAAATCTTTTGCTTTCTCATCAAAAGAACCAACTGCATCACAAATTTCTCCCACAATTCCTTTGGAGTTTCGAATTCCAACTAACCGTCCAACCGCAAATACATCTTCTCTGGTTACATCCTTTGTTTTTCCGTTGATGCTCATCTTATGAAACATCATACTTGGCAAATATGGATCAAACGGATATGTTAAATCGTATGCGGGCGATAAGCACCATTGGCCGTTGCGTTCCATAATAAACCCAAAGTTTTTCATGTGGTCGTCCATATTGCAAGAAGCCACATTAAAAACCATGTGCTTAAACAACTGCTCTTTATCTCGATGCGAAACTTGCAACTGCTCCATCAGCCTAAAAATCTGTTCGTAACTGAATGGAACGTTTCGGTTAGTGTAACCTGTTAAAGCAGCCAATGTTTGCGTGTGAAGTTTTTGTCCTCCTACCCTATCAAATCGCTTGGTTTTAAAATGAACAGAATCGTTAATTACCAATAATTCGCAAGGCATCATTTTAATGCCACATTCTGATGCCATCCGATGATAAACGTATTCCACACTGGTTTTCTCAGCTCCCCAAGGTGTATCTGAATCATACGCCAATTTCACGATGTAATAATCATATTCGCTGCCTTGATGCAGTACATCTCCAGCACGTAATTCGTTCGTCTGTTTATGAATAGCCACCAGCACTTTAGCTTGCGCCCCGCCAACAGAAGAACCGATGTTTAGAATATGCTGTAATGCTTCTTGATTCTTTACAAAATCAGAGTATTCGTACTTGTTTTCGATAATTTTCTTGGAAACAGCAGCCAGTTCGTTGAAGTCAAATTTGCTGATAGAACCAATAACATCTTTGCCCGGTTCGTATTCTAAAGCGCCCATTCCTCGGCTAGCCACATACATCAATCGGTCTACCGAATTTAAATCGTTTAAATGATAATTGTTTTGTATCAGCCATTCCTGAAAAACGCGGTTTCCAAATCTGTCTGGAAGACTATCCGCAATTATTGGTGGCAATCCTTGAAAAGGTCCGTCATAAGCGCCTCCAAAGTGTAAACGCTGCTGTTTATCTAGCAATAAGGGAGAAATATTGTATTCGGCATCTTGGTAGGCCCTGTCAAGTTCAAACACAGCAGTATTGTTTTGCGAATCCCAGGAGAGATAGCCAACCGTTTCATCCCAAATTTTAACCCGAACGTTACTCACGGTTTACGCTTCTTACTTTCCTCTTCAAACAATTGTTTTGGCGAAATGCTTGGCACCTGAAAGATATCTTCGAGTGCATCTAGCTTATTGAAGACTTTTAGAATGCGGACAAACGTGCTTATCGTGGTATTTGAACCACGCTCAATCTCACTGATGTTAACACGACTAACGCCAACCCGCTCTGCTAGCTGGGTTTGGTTCATTCCAGCATTCTTGCGCAAAGACTTTATGCAGCTACCTAGTTCGGTAAGCGTCTCATTTTCTAATTGTAATTGCCAACCCATTGTAAAATATAATTATCAAAAATAGACAATTAACTCGCAAATGACAATTATACATTACAAAATGAACCTGAAAGATTACGAGTTTTGTGGTTGTCCGCCTGAATTACCACCAGCGTTACCTCCACTCTTACGTTTTTTCCAATTTGGATTAGGGGCTCGTTTTTTTTCCACTGCCTCCACCTTTATTATCGAAGCGCTTCTTTCCTCCTCCTCCGCTTCTATGGTTTGCACCGGCTCCACCTTTTCCTTTTCTTTCTCCAGGGTTATATTCTGGTCCTGAAAGACCTCCTGGCAGAGCAGGCTTTTCGATAACTTTTTCAATCAGCTTTTCGATGTCGCCAAAACCATCAACGTCAAACTTATTGATAAGCGTAATGGCCAAACCAGATGCTCCAGCACGTGCCGTTCTACCAATTCGGTGAACATAATCTTCGGCATCTTTTGGAACCTCGTAGTTCACAACAATTTCAATATTATCAATATCAATTCCACGTGACATAACATCCGTAGCGACAAGGAAATTGAACTTCTTATTTCTAAACCCAGAAAGAACTTCTTCCCGTTCTTTTTGATCTAAATCAGACGATATAGCTCGTGACTTCCAGCCTTTTTTCTGCAACGTTCGGTTTACCGATTTAACAGCCGTTTTCCGAGAGCAAAAAATAATGCAACTGTTTACTTCTTGTTGCTCCTCCATCAGAATCTCTAACAGTCGATCTTTGTGCTCATCATTAACCAAATAAGCCAATTGCTTAATGTTTTCTGATGGCTTAGAAACTGCAATCTCAACATTGATTGGGTTGTTCAAAAGCTTATCCGCCAGCTTCCGAATTTTCGGTGGCATGGTGGCTGAAAACAGCATTGTCTGACGACTCTTAGGCGTCAACTCCACAATCTTCATAATGTCATCATGAAAGCCCATATCGAGCATTCTATCAGCCTCATCCAAAATCAGGCACTCGAGCTTGTCAAAGTTGACATAATTGAATCCCATGTGTGCAATAAGACGCCCAGGCGTGCAAATAATCACATCGGCTCCTCCTTGCAAAGATGACTTCTCGAAATCCCACGAAGTACCGTCTTTTCCACCATAAATGGCGATGGATGAAACACCTCCGAAATAACCTAAACCTTGGAGTTGCTGATCAATTTGAATAGCAAGCTCTCGCGTTGGCGCAATCACCACAGCTTTCACTCCTGTGTTCTTACTTTTTATAACGTGCTCAATTACAGGGATGAGAAAAGCTGCAGTTTTGCCTGTTCCAGTTTGGGCGCAACCAACTATATCTCGCCCAGCAATGAGCGAAGGGATTGATTGTACTTGTATCGGGGTGGCTTCTTCAAAGCCCATTGCATCTAAGCCTTCCATCAGGCTTTCGTGCAGGTTTAGTTCAGAGAATTTCATTAACCGTAAAGGTGCATTTAATTTGCGGTCGATTTCTGTGTGACAACATGCTTTGTTCACAACCAATTGAGCATAAAAAAAGCACTCCCAAGAGTGCTTTCTAAATCATTATTGAATTCGGGATTATCCTCCCATCATTCCACCCATTGAAGTCTTGAATTCTTCAAAAGTCATTTTATCGTATCCATCAGGAATAACAAAAAGGTCTTCTCCTAGGCTTTCCTTTTTTACTGACTTCGCTGTCATTTTCATTTTAAACTGACCGCTATCAATCGTGTATTCTAATGGGAAACCTTTCAACCCTTCAAACTGCTTATTTGCTCCTGCAGGAAGATCTTCGGTATAATAGATTTCCATTTCACCAGCACCCTCCAATACCACCATCGCTTTCTTGCACGTATAGCCAGCAATTTCTTTTGTTCCATCCAAATACTTGAATTCCGGTTTCTTATCACTTTTCTTTTTATCCATTTCCTCCAAATCATCTTTCGACATTTCAACGGCCATTTTCTTACCCATCATATTCATCAAAAGGGTTCCAGAACCTTTCTTCAAATCGGTAATAGTTACTTGGCTCATTCCCATTCCGAGTGATTGCTCCAAACGTGTTTTATCACCTTTAATTTGGGTTGTCATTTCATCTGGGAGCATAGCCTCCATTGCTGCCATTTCTGCAGGAAGATTCTGATACTCTAAACCGAATGTTATTGTCCCTTCAAATTTCTTTTGCGCAAAAGCGGGGAGCGAAATGGCTACTACCACAAATGCTAATACTAGGTTTTTCATTTTCTAAAATTGATTGTTTACTTATAGTTGATATTAATTTGTTCCGAACACTTGTTGCAGAATTTCACTTACTCTGTGTAATGGATCTTCTCGGATTTTACCTTCTTCTTCTGCCACTAGAACAAACAGACCATCCAAAGCTCTGTTTGTTGTATAATCTGCTAAATCCGTGTTTACCTGTGGTTGATTTAAAAATGGGGCTACCGTATTGTAGTTAGTAGTAAGTGTTCCCCAAGCGGTTTGCGCACCCACTGTTTCCAAAGAATTTTCGATGTGTGGGAGAAACAAAGCAGCGATTTCAGTCTGCGTATTTGTTCTCAGAAATTGGGTAGCAGCATCATTCTGTCCATTCACAATATTGATTGCATCGGTAATCGTAATGTTCAAAATTGCATTGACAAGAATATCCTTTGCCTGTGGCGCAGCATCTTCCGCAGCACGATTCAGTTTAAGCACGACCTCCTCCACCAAAGCTGGGCCAATACCCGGCACTTGATTGATTACCGTTACAATTGTTTGAGCTTCTGGCGGAAGTAAAATCTTAATTGCTTGATTGGCAAAATAACCGTTCACCGCACTTCCTTTGTTTATCGATGTATCAGTTCCAACTCTTAGTGCTTCTTTCAAACCTTGAGTTGCATCTCCTTCTGAAAGAAGACCTTCCAAAACGCTAACTATTTGATCGCATGATGAAAAGCTAACCGTTAGAAAACTCAGAATTAATGCGAATGGTACAAGTGCCTTTTTCATGGTCTCAGTTTACCTTACTAATTGAAAATATCCTTTTACGGGGTCTTTACCTCCGGGCAGTTCACAAACATAAAAATATGTTCCTGTAGATTGATTGCCTCCATCCCATGGGTTTAGGTGGTAATCATCCGTCTCGAAGCACTTTCTTCCCCAACGGTCAAAAATCATCATTGTATTACCCGGATATAGATTCAAGCAAGGAAGGTTAAACACATTATTCTGAGGTGTATTTCCGCAAAAATTATTGGTACTCAAATACTCTGAATTTGGATTAAAAATACTTGGCTGAATAATGTCGCAGCTAATACCTTCAACAACGGTTTCAACTGAAACTTCGTTCAGACATTGGTCTGTTACGGTTACAGAATGAATTGCATAAATGGATGAGTCAGGAGAAAGTTCGTATGGAATGTTCACAAATACAGAATCGTTTGACATGGAGCTTTCAATAAGTATGCCGCTCCAAGCATATGAATACGGAGCGAGTCCGCCTGATGCAAAACCGACAAGGGTATCTGCCCATAACTCACAAACAGTAACGGTGTCTCCATCAATCAAATCTGGGTTCAGTAAACTTACCGTAAGCGGGTCGTAAATCGAGATTACATAGGATGCCGTGTCTGTTGTAGTATTTCCACATTCATCTTCTACAATCACGATATAATCGATATCTCCAGCTGGAGTGACATTGATTGTTGCTCCATTATCCCCATTGTTCCACGTGTACGTGAATGGTTCAAAACCATTTTCCACCTCAGCAGTAATATTCAACGAATTTCCTAAACAGGGAATCGTAGAATCAGAAACAGAAACGCTTGGTGGAGTATATGGATTTACTGTAACCAAAATAGAATCTTGAACCTCAAGAAGGCAATTATCTGTAACGGTTATAACGTAATTGGTGGTCTGCTGGGGTGAGACATTTATCGTGCTACCTGAGCCTCCTGATGACCAATTATAGCTGTAAGCTGGTGTGCCATTGCTACCAATAGCCGTTAGCGAAGCTTGATCTGTAGGGCAATTTAAAGTAACATCATTTGAAACAGTAACAGTTGGCTGTGGTGGGGCACTTCCTGGAGCTATAGTAATTATGGCAGTGTCAGATATTATACCACATTGATCAATTACATATAGACTTACAACAGTAGTCTGAGGAAACCCAACAGGAATACTTGGTGTTTCATCTCCGGTACTCCAATAATATTCGAACGGAGGATTTCCTGCTGAAACTACACCAGTGAGTATTGAATACTGATAATCTGCACATGGCCCTGGAGTTTCCTCAATTTCCACCTCAATCTCGTAACTTTCCACAATGTAAACAACCCCCTGATTTGCTACTACATCGCCACAGCTATTGATGGTGAAAATGGTAATGATAATCGTATCTACTTGGTTTTCAGAAACCCCATCAACTAAAGGCTCAATAACGAAAGAGAAAACAGAATCGCCAGCAGCAATGACTATCGAGTCTGGAATTCCTGTGAAATCTACCCCATCAATGGCATTACCGCTAACGATAATATCGTAAGCCAGTGTTGAATCGCTTGTAGGAGAATAAATATTCACAATCGCTTCCGTACAGCCTTCAACCACGGTTGAATCCATGGATGGAGTTACAATATCAAATACTAGGGCATTAGAACTCAAACTACTGGCTTCGAGAAAAACGCCAGAATCGTAGTTGCTATCTAAGGCATCTGCAATTACAAACCTTAGTGTGTACGTCTCACCACAAATTACTCCGGCCCTAGCTTGAATTGAGGTAGTATAACCATTGTATACAACTCCGTTAGCTCCTCCGTTTTCATTGTTTACGTAGTACTGAGCGTTAGATGGAATTACATCATTGACATTATCAATGGTGACAGGCTGAGTAGTTCCAGGAATCAGCGCAATGTTTTCGCTGTTGTTCGTGTAAGGACCATTAAACCCTGGGCCACTGATTAAAAATGCAAAAGCATCGTTAAATTGGTTTACAAAAACTGGATATTCCTCGGATCCAAAGGAAAAGGAAAATGTGATAGAATCACCCGTTGGAATAAAATCAAACTGCAGGATTGCCGCATCATTCGTATTTAACCCAGATATGGTGGTCATATCAGCATCAGCAGGGCCACCTAAATCTGAGCTGGCAAATTCTATTCCTGGTCCAGGTACGTCTAGTACACTTCCTGATGTCATAACAATTCCTTCCTCAATTGGAAATACGGCATTCGTGGCATCGAAGTATCCAATCTGAAGTGGGTCGCCACTGAACGTCACATTCGAAACCTGAACACCTTGACCAAGCAATACATCTTCTACCAACTGAAGAGGCGTAAGCGTATTATCTACCACCACCTGACCGAAAACATTAGACCAAAGAGAGCTTGTCAGGACAATTGCGATTATTTGTAAATACTTTTTCATAGTTGTTTTATAAGTTCACGAAGTTAGGCTTTAATACATTCTCAACATGGTCAAGAATAGTTCAAATAAAGCTAGCTTGTCCATCAAAAGTCAAAAACCGAGTTGAAATCGAAACGCGAACTGCTGTACATCCCTTTCTCTGAAAGGCACAACAAAATCTACTCTCAGTATTTGGAAGATGTTTTCGACACCAGCTGTTACTTCCCAATAATTGCCGTAAGTCGGTTCATACAAGTAATGAACCCCTCCCACAACTTGCCATTTTAGCTTTTTTATAAGCGGGATTTTGTTGAGAATAAACCCATTAAAATGATGTTCAACATGCACTTGAACATAATACTGATTGGTGCTTGCTGCATAATACGGAAGAGCCATAAAGCGTCCCAGCCCGCTTGAAACACCAGACACTCTTGACGTATTGAAATGAGCCCAATTCATAAATGGAACAAACTTGTTATTCGGGAACCAACCTGCACTTGCTTCCCATTCAAATCGGCCAACCATTCCTAATGAGTGATCATCAGAAATACGGAGTTTCAGCAAATCGTAGTTCGCATCTAGTTTTCCAAAACCGCCAAGGCCTTTCTCATAGTTAAAGCCGAATTCAGGCCACTTGGTGCCAAGGTTGATTTTACCATTTGGCCGTTCCATGTATTTCATTCCCGGACGATACGTGAAACCGACTGTAAATACCAGCGCATTATTATCGCCAAAAACAGGGTCATTATAACCGTTACTTTCATTTCCTAGCTCATTTAGCGAGAAGTATTTCTCCTTGTAATCAGCAAATGTTCCATCCAAATTAGAAGCGTTTTCAAGGCTTCTTCTCTGCCCGAAATATCCTTTGAGATTTAAACGAAAACCATTGAATGCCTCTACTCCCCACAAGACTTCTCCGTAGGAATGCTGCTGAAGCTTCATGTAATTCTCTTCTATCAAAAGCGAATACAAAGAATTGATAACATTACCAATAGCGCCTATATTAAACTGATCTACATAATGTCCTCCTTCAGCTCGTATTGACATACGATTGGTACGATTAAACCGATAAAAAACACGTGCTTTTGAGTAATACTTTTTTGAATAAAAGCCATACCGATTAATCCAAGCAGCAGAAAAATTTGTTCCCTTGTCCCGATCAGATTTTGAGAACTCTATTTTATAGTCAATCAAATAACCTTCCACCGTATTGTAGTGCACTGCCGTGAAAGGTGATTGAAAATCGATGGTGAATTTCTTCGTGCTATTTCGATACTTATATCCGTAAAGCAGATTACGCAATGCAAACTTATTGTTCTTCCGATCTACAGAATCCTTGTACACAGGAGATTCCTTTACAACCTCTATGCTGTCTTTTATTACATAATCCTTGCGCTCCAAGGCGGTTAAGGGAACGGTTCTAACTTCATCCCAAAACGAATCATCCTTTTCGTTGGCTTCCGATTCTACTTTAAGAATAGGACCACGATCCCAATCCCCGAAATCGAATTTGGTTGCATCTCCGCCAACTGCGGCCGTTTCAGATAAGGCTAACTGCTTATCCGTCTTCTCATCTGCCTCATCGCTGGGCTCTTCTACCTTGGCATAACGATCAATAAGTGTTGTATCGCGCACGTAACTGCGAATGCTATAATCTGAAAAAACCGAACTGAAACTCCCCCAGCCGCTCACCTTAAAAAGCTTGACGTTGAAAGCAAAATCGAAACTCAGATTGCTTTTCATCCAGAGGTCATCCGTGAGTGGAAAAAAGTCCACCTTCATTCGAACGGTATCTACAAAATCGATTCCCGCTTCTTTCGTCATGAAAATATCTGCACCATGGATTCGCCATGTGTTTTCTTGAATAAAAATATGCCCCTGAAAAAGCGGCACACCTTTAACCTTTGGCTGTAGTTCTATCTTGTTTACTATGATTGAATCTTCCACATAAAAACCGCGATAGACGTACCGATAATAAAGATTGGCAGATGGTGAAAGTGGCGAGATGAGGTCGCGATCGCTGAGACCTTCCAAATCATACGTGCGATCATAGAAATTGAAGTCGATGCTTGTCGCGTTATTCCAAGTAAACCCTTGAGAATTACCACTCACTTTGGAAGCAATAACGCGCTCTTTTGTTTTGCCTGGAGCTTTAAAATGAAACTCGGAAAGACTTTCTGATAGATAAACAATGCCACTTCGAGTTTCATCTAAACCGCTTACATCTATGGAACGACCCAGAATTCTTTTTGGCAGATTTTTTACTTGGTTAACGCCTTTTACATACACTTTACACGAATATTCTCGAACCTGATTTTGATAGAATTTCCTTCGAGAACGCGCTAACCGCATGATACGATACGCTGGGTCTTCATTGCCATCAACCTGCGCTTCTCCTAATTGAAAAACGACTCGCTTTAGAGTAATATCTAATTGCGTTTTGCCTGCAACGGTCACGCCTTTCGCTTCTGTTTTGAATCCCACATATCGGAACACAATTGTGTGAAATCGGTCTTTTAAATCGAGATGATAATTGCCTTCAGAATTAGTGGTTGTTCCTATGGTAGTTCCCTCGATATAAACAGTTACGAATGGGACTGTAGCACCATCTTCATCAACCACCTGACCGTCTATAGAGCCAGCCATGGCGGTAGTTGCTAAAAGCGTAAAAAGAAGGCCGAAGGAAATTAATTTCAAAAGCTACAACTGAACGCTAAAGATAGTCTTGCTAGCGATAATCCGGATGGTTCAGGGCGTGGAGCAAACGCTTTTTGAATTTTTGCTTGGTAAAGTCGCAATACGATACTGGTTTTCCCTCTCCGTTTTCGTCTACATAGAAAAACTGCTTAGTAGGAGTTGAAACCGTGTATTTCGTATCGTTTTTATCAATCTTAATAAACGCGGGGATTTCAGTTTCAATATTGAACTCATCAGCATAAAGCAACGCTCCAACTGTAGAACAGTCGAAGGGAATAAACCCACGTTTTGAACCTAAAAAAAGGCTCCAAAGACTCTCCCAATCTTTCAATTGGCGAAAAAGCCAGCGGTCTCCTTTATTGTCGCTTTTCTTTAAATGGATGAAGTCTTCACGATTGAGAAAAAGGCTATCAGAACAATCGTATCCAGCGAGCACCACTGGAATTTCTGTTTCTAAAAGTGTAGCCGAAGATTTCGGGTCTAAATCAAAGTTATAATCCGAAAACTTAACCTTTCCTGAACCTGGGCTGAAAAGCATTCCTGGTTTGCGGCCAGCACAGTAGGAAATAGCTGTTATGTTTTTGTGCAAATCTGGACGGAGTTGTAAAACCGTTCCAACATTCGTCATGGGGCCAAGCGCCAAGATTGCCATCGGGCCTTTTTCCAACGCAGCAATCATTGCCTTCACCGCATCCGTTTCTTTTCCAAAACCGGTGCTATCGTCCGAACCTTTGAAGGTTGGAATGTTACGATTTGGCGCGTACCAGTTCAATAATTTTGTTGTCACTTTATCAGCATAATCCACTCCATGAACAAAGCTGATTCCTTCAATCTCAACCGTAGTATCTCTAAGAATCAGAATCAACGCTAATCCATCATCTACATCTTTACGAAATTTCCCAATCATGATGTCCGTATCAATCCAAACGCGCTGTTGCGAGAAAAGAGAAAAAGGAAAAAGGAGAAAAAGGAGAAACGTTAGAGTCTTCATCCGTTAATCACGAGTTCATAGGCTTCATCAAGCAATTCTAGACGTTCTTTCAAATCTAATTCGAGCGGCAATTGTGCCAAGCCCAACATTCTTCTAATCATTTCTATTCCTGCAAAATTGGAAAATAGCGAGCCGTCAAATTTGCTGTCGAAATGATAATACACAAACAAATCTTTGAGTATTCTTTCCGATTGCTGTGCCATTTTCAGATGCCCCACCGCAACTCCTAATTCAAATTCTGCGGGGCCCTTAAAACAGAATTCAGGATCAATCATTCGAAAGCCATTCCGTGTCTTTAGCCAGCTTCCAGGATAATAATCCCCGTGTAGCAAGCGCGTTCCAGTATTGGCTAAGTAAACCTCGCCCAACTCCAACGCCCGAGCCTTCAACTTTTCATCATTTCTGAACTTATCTGTAGCCGATTGAAGTCCAGGAAGAACAGAATCCAAATTAAAACCGTTGTCGCTATTTAAAGGCAAATCAAAGATGTGAGTGTGGTTGAGCGTTCTCATTTCCATGTTTGAAACTCCCTCTTCGTTCGGCTCAAACTTGAATCTAAAATGCAACTCAGAAACGACTCGAGCAATATCTGCCATCTCACTTTTCTCAAGATTCTCTCCCTTCCTATATAGAGACATAAAATCCTGAGACTGACCGAAATCTTCCATACAAAGAAGAAAATTCGACCTATCTAGCCAGTATATTTCGGGCGTTAGTTTCTTTATCGCCTCATTTTGCTGAACGGTCTGGTAAAACTCAAACTCTGTCAGAATCCGCTCTCTGGGAGCCTTGATTACTGGAAATCTGTGAACCCATGCCAGCGATTGCTTTAATATAAACGAACGATGATTGGTAACCGCTCGGAGTACCACGTTCATGTTTCCATAACCAGCAACCTCCAGACGGTCTAACTTTTCGCCTTCGCCCAAATAGTCGTTTTGTCCGAGATATTCCTCCAATCCTTTAGGATTGTTTACATCGAGCAAAAATTCAGAAATCAAATCAGTATTCATTGTATGTTAAGGTAACAACGGCAAAGTAGGTTGATGGTTTCATTCTGGTGTCGCCTAGCTAGCAAAAGAATCTATTTTTGCAGACATGGCCGATAAGCATTATGTGGTTGGGATTGCGGGGGGAAGCGCATCAGGCAAAACTTCGTTTCTGAGAAGACTGAAGGACAACCTTCCAGAGGGAAGTGTCAGCATTATATCGCAAGACAATTACTACAAACCACAGGAACAGCAGCTGTTGGATGAAAATGGCGAGGTCAACTACGATCTTCCTACTTCAATTGACAAGGAAGCTTTTCTGGAAGATTTAAAAATGCTTCTAAACGATGAACCTATAAACATCATCGAGTATTGTTTCAATAAGGAAGGGGCGGTTCCTGAGAGTATCGAAGTAAAACCTGCCAAGATTCTTGTTGTAGAGGGATTGTTTGTATTCCATTATCCCGAAATCAGAGACTTGATAGACCTGAGAGTTTATCTAGATGTTAGAGAAGAGATAAAGCTGAAACGCAGAATAAAACGCGACCGAGATGAACGTGGCTACCCTGAAGCGGTAGTTCGCTATCAGTGGGAAAACCATGTAATGCCATCTTACAAGAAATTCTTGAAGCCGTATCGTGATGATTCTCATATTATTGTAACGAACAACATTACGTTTGATAAAGGCTTGGCCGTACTAACCGACCATTTGCATTATCGGTTGGAAAAGGAATTGATTCTCGAAAGCAAAACTGAAGGCTTGATTGGCTGAGCACCTTCTTTGTGCCACTCTTTAAAAATGTGATAGAGTGCTAGGTTGTAAGGAATTTCAACACTTAGCTTATCTGCAAGTTGCACGAGATAACCGTTAATATCTTCTAGTTCTGTGGTATCAGAACCTTTTTGAAGATCCTGCGCCATACTATTGATGGAAGTTGATTTCATCTTCTTTTTGAAGATTGGAAGTATAACCGAGGTTGGTAAGGTTTTACTTAACCAAAGCAATGTCCAAGGCGGCATGCTTGGAATACGCGCTTCTTTAATTCCGTGCCTCTTCATCACCTGAACACCTTCCCACATGATTTTGGCGGTAATTGGTTGTAGTATATCCAATTCGCGATTTCGGTTATCGTGAAAACCAACAATTGCCAATAAAGCATTCCCAAGATTAAGAACCAGTTTTGTATGTGCCGCATCACTTGGTTTAGCAACCAGCTTCACGTTGATTTTCTCCTTTAGTATTTCATGGACAGCTTCCTGCATTTTCGAGTCTTCTCCCTTCACAGAAAGGCCAAGGCTTTCGCCTACCGCAACGGCAGACGTTTGAGAAACCCTGTATGAATTAAACGCGATTGTTGCGAAAAGCACATTCGGAAATTTATCGGTGAGAACTTCTATGTGCCGAACTCCATTAAGCACGGACATAACCGGAATTTGATTACCAAATGCTTTTATAACTGTATCGCTAGCCATTTCTAACGAATAACTTTTTACACCGAATACAATCAAGTCTGGCACCTCCTGACTATCGAGCGTATCGAATGCCTTGCATTTATAAACCCGTGAAATCTGCTCACCTGGAAAAGAGCATTCAAACTCTTGCGTTTCGATAAGCTTGTTATCCGCAGTTCTAACCAAAAAAGATGTGCTACTCGTGCCAGAATGCATCCAACCTGCAAGGCAAAGATTTACCGCCCCAGAACCAACATACAGAACCTTCAAACTATTGTTCTTGGAGTTGCTTCAACCCTTCGAAATTGGTTTTTCCAACTTCAATAATTGATGATTTAAGTAATGGTAAAAACGACCGAGGAATTAGCCCTTTCCCCTTCATTTGCACATAAGTATTCAGCATTGTACCGCCACCATCAACCTCAAAATTTATGGACACGATAAACTCAAACATATCGTTGTAAAGCTTGAATTTGACCGATTTTAACGGAACCATTTCCAACACTTCCATATCGTAAACTACGCTGGTTTCTGTACCAGAATAATAAAGTTTGAAACTACTTCCTGGCATGGCCAAGAAACCACCTATTTGCTCAACGCTATCCAATCCAACAACCCACAACGGAGCTTGCTGCATGTTAGCCATTCCAGCATAAACCTGTATTACAGGCCGGTTAATTTTAACTTCAAACTCGTCATCAACTTCTGGAACAAAAACTCCTAATAAAAGAAGCGTTGAAACAATAAGTAAAATAACGACCAAAGCAGCCTTGAAAATTTTCATTATAACCCTAGTTGAGAATACGAATATACACCCTGCAGATTTGTATCAAATGGCTAGTTTTGCACCTGACCAAAAATAAATTTTATGTCAAAAGGAAAAGAAACAGTAAAGCTCAAAGGCAGCTTAGTATTATTGAAAGGATACATCCCAGAAGTGGGCGAAGTGGCACCAGATTTCACGTATGTGCAAGCAGACATGAACGAAAAAAGTCTCTACGATCTAGAAGGATTGAATAAGATTATTCTTTCAATGCCAAGTGTTGATACTGGGATTTGTGCGTTGGAAACGAAAAAATTCAATGAAGCAGTGAGCAAGATTGACAACGTTGTTTGTCTGGCTATTACAAAGGACCTTCCGTTTGCACTGAAAAGGTTTTGTGGAGCAGAAGGAATAGAAAACCTAAAAGCAGTTTCGGATTTCAGATATGGAGATTTTGCTACTGAATACAACCTTGAAATGGTTAACAGTCCACTTAAGAATCTGTTGGCTCGCGCTGTATTTGTGCTGGATAAGAACAACAAAATCCATTATGTAGAATTGGTGGAAGACATTACGTACGAGCCAGATTACGAAAAGGCGTTAGCTGCACTTGCTAAATTGAACTGATATGATTGATTTCCTACAGCAGAATTTTTACTGGAACACCATTGGTGAGTGGCTTTTAGCACTTGGGATTATTGTTCTCAGTATTCTGCTTGGAAAGGTTGTTTTTTGGTTTTTCTCTACCATCGTTAAGAAACTGACTAAAAAGACAGAGACTAACCTCGATGATATCATCATCGACATGGTTGAAGAACCACTATCGTTTGCCATTGCTATTCTTGGTATTTGGTACGGATTGGATTCTCTGAACCTTCCAGATGCAGGTCATATTTGGATTAATCGCATCTATTACCTTCTCATCATTTTCAATATTGCTTGGTTAGTTAACCGAGTAATTGACGGACTTATTGAGGAATATCTTGTTCCGATTATTATTGAATCTGAAAGTGATTTAGACGACCAGTTATTACCCATTCTCAGAAAGGGAATTCATGTAACTGTGTGGATTATGGCAATCATTGTTGGGCTGAACAATGCTGGTTATGATGTAGGTGCCGTGATTGCAGGTCTCGGAATTGGAGGTTTGGCGTTAGCGCTGGCCGCGCAAGACACCGTTGCCAATCTATTTGGTGGCATTACCATTTTCGTGGATCAACCGTTTACCATTAACGATTGGGTTAAGGTTAACTCGCACGAGGGAATCATTGAGGAAGTAGGAATCCGTAGCACACGAATCCGAACATTTGAAGGGCGTTTAGTAACTATACCGAACAAGGTTTTTGCTGAATCAGCGATTGAGAATGTATCTGCAGAACCAAGCAGAAGAGTCATTTTGGTATTTGGATTAACCTACGATACAACGCCCGAAAAAATGAAGTTGGCACTTTCAACTTTGGCTGATGTTCACACTAAATTTTCTGAGCATTTAGAAGAAAAGCACTTGGAGCTTTTCGATTCTTTCGGAGACTTCTCCCTAAACATCAAGTTCATCTTTTATATCAAAAAAGGTGGAGACGTATTTCAGTTAAACTCTGAAATTAAGATGGAGATTCTAGAAAAATTTAATGCTGCGGGACTTGATTTTGCATTCCCAACGCAAACAATTCAAGCAACGGTGAACAACTAGTTAAAACTTACAGTCAGAAAATTTCAACCCCCATTCTTGGGAGTTATTTTTGTCCAAAATATTATTGAAATGGCATCATACGAAGTAAGCGGTAAATTAAAAGCAATAATGGAAGTTCAGACTTTCAGCAGCGGTTTCACCAAGAGAGAATTTGTTCTTACCACAGAAGAACAATATCCACAAGACGTTAAATTTGAACTTATTAAAGACAAAACGTCTGCAATTGACAAGTTCAAGGAGAACGACACCATTAAGGTGAGTTTCAACCTACGCGGAAACGAATACAACGGGAAATACTTCGTCAATCTTCAGGCTTGGAGAGTTGAGGCGGAAGCTGCTACTGCTGGTGCTCCAATTCCACCACCACTAGACCCAATGGCGGCAATGCCAACGGCTTCTTCGGGCCCAGCGCCAACTAATATTGACGATATTGGTGAAGACGATTTACCGTTTTAGAAACAAGACCCCTATCTGTTTACAATAAAGTCCCGATTCGCAAATACGAATCGGGACTTTATTTATTCCAAATATTCCAAGAAACCTTATTAACCCATAAGCACCTAGGCTAACTTCTAAAACCGCTCGTTTATAAACAAAGCAGTTAATCTTACGATATTGATCCTGCACCATTTGCGAAACTCCGCTTTAGCGAGAATCCTAGTTCGTGATACTTCTTAAAACTCACTCTTAAAGTGAAAATCAATCTTAGGATATTGCTCCTGAGCCATCTGTAACGCCCAAGCACTATCGGCTAGAAAAACGAGTTTTCCATCTTTATCATCAGCCAAGTAATTCAGCTTCATATCAACGAACTTGGCCATTTCGGCACCATCTTCAGAACTTACCCAACAAGCCTTATGCAGACTTACATTTTCATAGCGGCACGTGGCACCGTACTCATGCTCTAAACGGTGTTCAATAACTTCAAACTGAAGTGCACCAACGCAACCAACAATCTTACGACCATTTATCTTCCTAGTAAAGAGCTGTGCCACACCTTCATCCATAAGCATATCAACGCCTTTGTTGAGCTGTTTGGTCTTCATAGGGTCTGCATTTTCTATGTAACGAAACATCTCTGGAGCAAAACTTGGAATGCCTTTAAAGTGTAACGGTTCGCCTTCAGAAAGTGCATCACCAATTTTGAAATTACCAGGGTCTGGTAGTCCAACAATATCGCCCGGGAATGCCTCCTCAATCACTTCTTTTTTCTGAGCCATAAAAGATGTTGGACTGCTGAATCTCAGCGGCTTACCTAATCTTACATGATTATATGCCTTATTACGTTCAAACGTACCAGAGGTAATACGTAAAAATGCAATTCTGTTACGGTGGTTGGGGTCAATATTTGCGTGAATCTTAAAAACAAAACCAGTGAATTTTTCATCCATAGGGTCTATGGAGCGTTCCTCTGTTTCCATACCTCGCGGAGATGGCGCAATATTCACAAAGCAATCGAGCATTTCTCTTACTCCAAACATATTCAAAGCACTACCAAAAAATACGGGAGCAATTTTGGCATCCAAGTAGTCTTGAATGTCTAATGGGTCGTAAACTCCATTTACCAATTCTACTTCTTCACGCAAAGTAGCGGCAGCCTCTTTACCTACCAACTCATCAACCCTGGCATCGTTTACATCAGCAATATCAATTGTGTCTTCTTTCCGCTGTTTATCGGAACCAGAAAAAAGGCTCAAATTGTTCTCGTATAGATTGTAAACACCTTTAAAACGTTTGCCCATTCCAATTGGCCAACTCATTGGGCGTACTCTAATCTTCAGCTTATCCTCTACTTCATCCAACAATTCAAACGCATCCTTTCCTTCTCTATCTAACTTGTTGATAAAAACGATGACAGGTGTATTCCGCATCCGGCATACTTCAGCCAATTTCTCAGTCTGTGACTCTACTCCTTTTGCCACATCAATTACCACAATTACACTATCCACAGCAGTTAGTGTTCGGTAGGTATCCTCAGCAAAATCTTGGTGACCAGGCGTATCTAGAATATTAATCTTCTTACCGTTATACTCAAACCCCATAACAGAAGTGGCTACAGAAATACCACGCTGCTTTTCAATTTCAAGGAAATCGGACGTTGCCGTTTTCTTAATCTTATTACTCTTTACCGCTCCCGCCACTTGAATTGCTCCGCCAAAAAGTAGCAGCTTCTCCGTAAGTGTTGTTTTACCAGCATCAGGGTGACTGATGATAGCAAATGTTCTCCTTCTCTGTATTTCCTGTTTCCGGGTCATTCTTCCAAATTAAGGCAGCAAAGTTATCACTCCTTTGTTATTCGTTATTAAGTTATTGGGTTTTGGGTTTTGGCGACAATTACGGATTGAGCGGCAACAAATCCGTATGTCATGCTGACGATAGGAAGCATCTTTGTTTAAATTCTGTAGTTGAAGACTCACGATTAACCAGCAACCCTGAAACCCCTCGTTCCTCGGGGTAAAAAACGGAGAGCAGGCCATGGACTATCGTCTGTGGATTGCGGACTGTAGTTCCTGATAAGGCAATACATTTGCCGCCAACTAATCAACAGCCGAAAATGAATCACGAAGGAAATCTCTTTAGAATGCCGGTCGAGTACGGCTCAACAATTAAGTACACGCTAGTTCTTGGCGAGGATAAAATTCCAATGAACGAACTCCTTGGAAAGAAGATTTCGTTCAGTTTTAGTGGTCAGATAAACTGTATTTCGTGCGGAAGGCTAACTAAAAAAGCTTTCGGACAAGGGTTCTGTTATCCATGCTTTGCCAATTCTCCCGATAATGCCGAGTGCATTCTCAGACCCGAATTATGCGAAGGACACTTAGGCGGTGGTCGCGACCCGGAATGGGAACAAAAGCACCATGTGCAGCCACATTACGTTTACCTGGCATTAAGCAGCGGACTCAAAGTGGGCATTACACGCGGCACACAAATTCCAACGCGTTGGATTGACCAAGGTGCTTCTTCCGCTATCATTTTAGCTAAAGTGCCATATAGAAGGTTGTCTGGTGAGATTGAGATGGCACTAAAAGAGTTCTATAGTGATAGGACTAACTGGCAGCGAATGCTAAAGAATGAAGTTCTGCAAGCTGACCTTTTGGAAATGAAAGCAGAAGCCAAAGCTCATTTATCTGAAGAACTACAGCAGTACGTAACCCAAGATGAGGAGATTTGGAATCTCAATTTCCCATCACTCGACACACCTTTAAAGGTGAAGAGCTTAAAACTGGATAAGCTCCCAACTATTGAAGGGATTCTGACCGGAATTAAAGGGCAGTACTTGATTTTGGATAATCTTAATGTTATCAACATCAGGAGTCACTCAGGCTATTTTGTTGAACTCAGTTATTAACACGTTTACCGAAAGCATCTTGTAGTTGACAGTTTGCTCAACTCCCTTTTCGTCTCCAATTTTACTAATTTGCACATCTATTTCAAGGTTTACTTATTTTGAACTTGATTTCATGAAAAGACTTTTACCTCTACTCGCCATAGCCGTTTTAATTGCCATCTCTCATGATGCAGCCGCCCAAACGGCAACTTGTCAGGACCTAACCGTTCAGTTGGATGGGACTGGTAACTACAGTTTTGCTATTGGTAGCTCAACTCCTTCCTTAGATCAATTCCAACTCACAGCAGCAGGTATTTTTACAGGAGCCTCTGCTTGGCAATCATTTACTGCAGGAGTTAGCGGAGTATTACATAGTGTAAACTTGGATTTTAGTGCTGCGTATGCGCCAACCACAACGGCTACAGTAAACATCTATTCTGGGGAAGGAACAGGAGGCTCTCTTCTAGCACAAATGATTTACGCAAACCCAGTTTCCTTTAGTGGGGTAACGGAATTTGTTCTTGACGAAACGATTGACTTAATCTTGGGTAACCAATACACATTAGAATTAGTGGATGACAATGCAGGGCCGTTCACAATTCGTGTACAAGGAGATGGCGCACTTTACGCTGATGGCATCAGTAACGCTGCGGGAAAAGACCTTGTTTTCAGCACGAGTATGTTAGCTAGACCGGATATTGACAACGGCTCAACAGCTGCAATAGGTCTTGCTTCGTTCGATGTTGATGTGGCTTCCTTTAATTGCGCCAATGTTGGTACACCCGTTACTGTTACACTGACAGTGACTGATAACACCTTAGCTACTGCTGCATGTACTTCTACTGTAACTGTTGAAGACAATGAAGCACCAGTAGCTTCTTGTCAAGACATTCCAGTTAATCTTGATGCATTTGGGAATGTCTCAATTACGGCAGCAATGATTGACAATGGCAGCTCGGATAACTGTTCTGTTTCATTAGCTGCAGATATAACTGCATTTGATTGCGGAGACGTTGGAGGAAATACGGTAACTCTTACGGTAACTGACCCTGCTGGAACAACCGATGATTGTACGTCAACGGTAACAGTGAGTGATATTACTGCTCCAAACGCAGTTTGCAAACCAAAAACACTTGTATTAAACGGTTCAGGTAGTGCAACCTTGGTAATTGCTGATGTTGACAATGCATCAACAGATAATTGCGGTATTGCTAGCCGAGCAATCAGTAAAAGTTCTTTTAACTGTGGCGATTTAGGATCAAACATAGTAACACTTACAATTACTGATGTAAACGGCTTGTTTTCTACGTGTGATGCTACTGTGACCGTAGAGGACAATGAAAACCCGGTAATTATATGTCCAGCCAACATACTGGTTTGTTCTACAGACAACAGCGGTAGTGTTGTTGCCTACACAGAACCTTCTGGAACCGACAACTGCAATGCGGTTACAACACAAACAGACGTTAGCGAACTTACCAATGGAAGCCTCTTCCCTATTGGAACTACCGTACAAACTTGGACCGCAGAAGACGGTTCTACCAATGTTGGTTCATGCTCATTCAACATTACTGTAGATGCGTCTCCAATAGCAGACTACAGCTTCACTTCAGCGTGTCAAGGTGAGTCTGTCTTCTTTACAGATGAATCTACCATTGATGCTTCTTCAAATATCGTTAGCTGGTCTTGGAATATGGATGATGGAAGTTCAGCCATCGGTTTGGTTGACCCAAGTCATGTGTTCGGAGATACAGGTGTTTACAACGTAGTGCTCACAGTTGTGTCTGCCGAAAGCTGTACTGATGATAGTACGTACACAATTCATGTAACGCCAGTTCCTACAGCTTCATTCACTGTTTCAAATGCCTGCGAAGGAAGCGCAACGGTTTTCACCAACGCATCTACAATTGAAGCTGGGAACTTGAATTATTCTTGGGATTTCGGTGATGGTTCTACTGCTTCAACCGATACAGACCCAAGTCATGTTTATGTAACAGACGGAACATATACAGTAACATTAATTGTAACTAGTGATGACGGTTGTGAAGACGTAAGCACCGCTAGTGTTGAAGTATTTGACTCTCCAACTGCTCTCTTTACTGCTTCTACAGAATGTGAAGGTTTTGCTACACTATTCACCAATATTAGCTCAGGCGATGGAACGCTATCTTACAGTTGGGACTTCGGTGATTTAAGCCCTGCGTCAACGGATGCAAACCCTGCCTATACATACGCTACTTCAGGAACATATATAGTTGTGCTTACTGTAACCAACAATAACTTCTGTGAAGATGTGCATACAGTGCAGGTTACTGTTAATCCACTTCCTACGGTTGCTTTCTCTTTCTCAGATGTTTGTGAAGGAACACCGGTTACGTTTTCAAACACTTCTACTTCAGGAACAAACAACTGGGATTTTGGAGACGCATCAAGTTCAACACTTACCAGCCCAACTCATACGTACACAGCGTTCGGAACCTATAACGTAACGCTTACTGTAACTGATGCTAACTTCTGTATCAACTCAGCCACTCAGCAAATAGAAATATTCAATCTTCCTGACTTCACACTTGACGCAACAGATGTTCTGTGCTACGGAGAAGCAACAGGAGAATTGGTAGCAGTAGCTGTTCCTCCAGTTGCTAGTCCTTGGACGTTGAGTATCGATGGAGCAACTCCTCAGAGTAGTGTAATCTTTGGTGGTTTGATTGCTGGTACCTATGACATCACTGCTTTTGATGCTAACGGTTGCGAATTCACTGTAACGGGAACAGTTGATCAACCTTCTGACACCTTAGGACTGAATCTTGGAACAATAGAGAATATTCTTTGCCATGGCGAAGAAACTGGAACCATTCAGGTAACAGGAACGGGTGGAGCTTCTCCATACATGTATTCTGTAGATGGGAATCTTGCTCAACCTTTCGGAACATTTAATGACTTAGATGCAGGTGACCACGATATTCAAATAGTAGATTTCAACGCGTGTGTATTTGACACAATTATAACCCTTACCGAACCAGACACATTGGTTCTTAACCCTGTGGCTGCCAGCGACCTACTTTGTAATGGAGACAACTCTGGTAGCGTAACTGTGCTTGCAACGGGCGGAGTTGAACCTTATGAGTACAACATAGACAGCGGGGCATACGGAAGCTCTGCCATGTTTGAAGGGCTTTCAGCAGGAATACACATAGTGGGTGTCTTGGACGCTAATGGTTGTTCAGATACGCTACACGTCACGTTAACCGAACCAGGCATCTTAATGCTATCTCTAATTTCTAGTGCAGATGCGGTATGCTTTGAGGCATTCAATGGTTCTATTGAAGCAGAAGCTTCTTCAGGAACCGCTCCTTATCAATACAGTTTAAATGGTGTAAGCTTCCAAGGTTCCGGTCTTTTCCAAGGCTTGGGTGCTGGAACGTATACAGTTACTGTAAGAGATGCCAACGGATGTTTAGATAACATTACCGAAAGCATCTTTGAACCTAGCCAACTTAATATTGAAACGAATTCATCTCCAGTTTCTTGTTTTGGCGAAAATGATGGTAGCATTCAAATCATTGCATCTGGTGGAACAGCATCTTACGAGTATTCTATTGATGGTGGAAGTTTATTCGAGACATCATCTTCCTTCACCGATTTGGATGGTGGCAACTACCTAGCTATTTTAAGAGATGCTAACGGTTGCACAGCTTCGGAAGGGGTAGTTATTTCGGAACCAGCATCTGCCTTCAACCTAAATGCAAACGTTACTAGCGTAGCTTGTTTGGGAGGTTCGACAGGTTCTGTTCTACTTGTTGGTTCTGGCGGAACCCCAACCTACTCCTACTCGGAAGACAATGTTGCCTTTGTAACTAGCAATGAGTTTGGCGGTTTCCAAACAGGAAACTTCACACTTTATGGTAAAGATCTTAATGGATGCGTTGATAGCGTTCAGTTCTTTGTAAATCAACCCGCAACTGCAGTCGTTATAAATAACATGCTACTTTCAAATCCAGCCTGTCCTAATCAAGCATCAGGTTCTGTAACAGTTCTTGCATCGGGAGGAACTCCTGGCTACTTGTACTCGTCAAATAACGGAGTAACATATCAATCAAACCAGATTCTATCTAATATAAGTGGCGGTAACCACATCATTGCAGTGCAAGATGCAAACGGATGTACAGACACCACTATCGTTACACTTGTTAGCCCTCCAATTATTGACATTGCAGTTGACACCATTATAAATGTTGATTGCGAAGGAAATATAGATGGTGAAATTCATGTAATCGCTTCTGGCGGAACACCTTCATATTCATATAGATTGAACGGTGGCAGTCTGCAAACAAATGGTGATTACGTGAACCTTACCGATGGTGATTACGTCATTGCAATAACTGATGTAAACGGATGCTCGTATTCCGAATCCTTCTCTGTAACTGCGACACAAATGCTACCGTTAGCCGACTTTAGTGTAACAGTAAGTGGTGAAGCTGTCTTGTTCCAAAACAATTCATCTTTTGGTGATACATATCTCTGGGGGTTTGGGGATGATTCAACAAGTACCGAAGAATCTCCTGCTCATCTGTATGGCGCACCTGGAAATTATGGTGTGTCGCTAACGGTAACCAACGATTGTGGTACTAGCACCGTCACCACCAATGTTTCTACAATCAATACTGGAATCACATCCAATGATGCAATTACTTTTAACCTCTACCCTAACCCAGCTACTACAGAACTTTTCCTTTCTAGTTCTGAAAATATAGAAGGTGCAGTGGTCGAAGTTATTTCGGCTTCAGGACGGCTGATATATTCCGAAAAGCTGAATACAATTCAAGCAAATAACAGAACGAAAATCAATGTAAACGGATTAGCGCAAGGAGTTTACTTCTTACGCTTGGTATCTAGCACCAACCAATCTGTTTTACGATTTGACATTATTAAATAAGACTCAATTTAGGATGAAGAAGATGAGAATCCTGTTTTCAATATTGACGCTTATCGCGTTTCAAGCACATGCCACCATCGATGCAGTGGATTTTACGCCATCATTGGTGTGCGTAGGTTCGCAGACTACGTTTTCAAGTACCTCAATTGTTTCGGGTGGTTCTACCATTACCGATTGGAATTGGGATTTGGATGCAGATGGCCAGTTTGACGATGCTTTTGGACCGAGCATAAACTTCCAGTTCAATGCTGCGGGAACGTTTAATGTAGGCCTGCAGATAATTACAGACCAAAGTGAAACAGCTGCAGCCTACAAAATAATTACGGTGAATGCTCTTCCGAGTGCTGATTTTACTGTAGCCGATGTATGTGAAGGGGCAATAACGCTGTTAGAAGATCAGTCTACAATTTCAACTGGTTCAGTAGTAGCGTGGCAATGGGATTTGGATAATGACGGACTCTACGATAACGGAACTGGAACTAGCATTACAAATGATTTCGGAATTGCTGGAACTTATATTGTTGGACTTCAGGTTACAAGCGGTGCGGGTTGTCAATCCACTACATCAGAAAACGTAACTGTAGACCCAATGCCAACAGTTGCATTTTCCGTAGATGATGTTTGCTTGGGAGACCAGACGGAATTTACAGCCATTAGCACGGTAAGTTCAGGTTTGGTTACCGGTTATGACTGGGAATTAAACGGCAATAACTTCTTTGACGATGCTTCTGGCACCACGGCTTCTACACAGTTTATTTCTGATGGAAACTATCAGATTGGATTGCAAGTAACTTCCGACCAAGGTTGTGTAAACGATACATTTCAGTTAGTTACAATTGCACCTTTTCCGTTCGTCAACTTTAGTTTTGACAATGCGTGTCAGAACAATTTGGTTCAATTCACCAACCTTACTGCAAATGTGGTTGGCACAATCGGTTACGAATGGAGCTTTGGTTTGCAAGGTTCATCAACAGATATTAATCCTGCATTTTCTTTCCCAGGTGCTGGACCAGCACAAGTAGAACTAATCGGCCTTACTTCTTATGGTTGTGCAGATACATTGGTGCAAACGCTTACTGTTTTTCCTTCACCAGAAGTGAATTTTACATTTACTGAAATCTGCTTTGGTCAAACCACCACATTTACCAACATTACTGACCCAAAAGGTTCAACAATTGAAAGCTACTTATGGGATTTTGAAAACAGCAATGTTAGTGTAGCCCAAAACCCATTCTTTGAGTTTAATGAACCTGGTGCTTACGATGTAACATTGATTGGATATACTACCGATGGTTGTCGTGATACCTTGATACAATCTGTAAACGTTTGGGAGCTTCCTAGACCAGAAATCACAGCCGGTGGTCCTGTATTCTTCTGTGAAGGTGAAAGCGTTGATTTAACGGTTAACCCGACAGGGATTCAAAGCTTTTGGAGTACAACTGAAACCACCCAAACGGTTACTGTGGATACAACAGGAGACTATGAAGTAACCATTACCGACAATAACGGTTGCGTTGGTAAAACATCCATTTTCGTTCTCTCTTGGCTGCTTCCAGAACTGTCTATCAGCAATGACACCACGATTAGCCTAGGCGAAGATGTGCCTCTGTGGATTACAGGTGCTCAAACCTACGATTGGCAGCCTTCCACGTATCTAGACGATTCTTCTAGCGATATGCCCAACAGTATCGACCCGAAGGAAACCATCACCTACTCTGTGCTTGGTACAGATGTTAATGGTTGCCAGTCTGACGCCTCGGTAACAATCAATGTACAAGTTGACTACAACTTAAAACCGGTAAACCTATTTACACCAAATGGTGATGGTACCAATGACCGTTTCTACATAGGTAATATCGAGTGCTACTCAGATTGCCAGTTAAACGTTTATAACCGCTGGGGACTTCAGGTTTATTCCTCTAACTCCTACCAAAACGATTGGAAAGGGGTTTTCAATAATGATCCACTTCCTGATGGAACCTATTACTATGTTATTGAATGCGATGGTAGAGAAGACCGTTTTGACGGTGCAGTAACCATTTTGAAATAAGAACCAAGCACAACCAACACGAAATCCTACTCGAATGAGAAAGATATACGTTTCACTTTTTATAATCGGTCTTTTGAGCCAAGGCTGGTCGGCCTATGCGCAGCAAACCCGACTATCAAGTCTTTACAAGGAGAATCGATTTGTAATTAACCCAGCAAATGCTGGTTATAGCGAAGGGCTCATGGGCTTTTTAAGCTACCGAAATCAGTGGTCTAACGTACAAGGTTCGCCAACAACAGGCTTGCTTAGTTTACATACTCCTCTTGGCAAAAACACCAATGTGGGTACAAACTTGGTTTACGATAAAACCAACTTCGTGACTACGGTAAACGCAAAATTCGCATATGCTCACGATATTAAACTGGCTACAGACCACCAACTTACATTAGGCGTTGCTGCTGGAATTAACCACGTACAATTAGACTTTGGCGATGCAATAGTTGAAGACCCTTCAGACATTATTCTAGCCAACGGGAATATTGGAAGCACATCCTTTGACCTGGATGCTGGTTTGCGATACAGCTGGAAAGGATTGCTAGAAATCGGTATTGCAGCACCTCACGTGTTGGAATCAATAGCTGTTATTCAGGCTAAAGGCTCCGAGAATGAATTTAGTTATGACCTGTCTCGTCACTTCAGCGCTTATGTTGGGTACGACTTCTGGATTAAAGACAAATGGCTTATTGCTCCTTCCGCTATGGTTCGATGGCTACCATACAACACCAACATCTCGTATGACGGTACTGTTAAGTTTGGCTACCAAGAAATTGTATGGGCTTCTTTTACATGGAGAGCTGAAACCGGACCTGTTGCAGGTATCGGTTTCAAGGTTGCAGACAAGTTTATGTTCGGTTATGCGTATGATTTTACGCTGAACGGTTTAGATGGAAACCCTGGCGCGCCTTGGTCTAATGAGATTATGATTGGCTTCAATTTAGATGGCTTCAAGAAGCGCATAAAGAGTTTGGAAGACGACATGGCTGGAATGAAGCAGGACAGCGAATTGATGTACGAAAGAATAGATTCGCTTGAAACTGAACTCAATTCAAAAATGGACTCGTTGGGTAGAGAAGTTGATGGCGTTAAAACAGATGTGAATGGCATTAAAACAGATGTGAATGGCTTAAAAGATGCACATGACGCAGACCTACTTCGTCTTCAAGAGGAAATTGATAACCTCAACAAAGAAATTGAGGATGTAAATGGACGCATGATTGATACCAACAAGCTGAAAGGCATGTTGCAGCAGATTACTCCATACAAGAATGAAGACGGCTCAGTTGGAATGAACCAGTCTGATCTTGAAAGCGGTTACTACGTAGTAATTGAGTCTTTTAGAAGTGTTGAAAATGCTTGGAAAGGTGTTGAAATATGGAAGAAAAAAGGTCGTGATGGCATCATCGTTTATGATACCGAACGTAAATGGTTCTATGTATACTCAACCAAGTATGACAAACTAAAACCCGCGTTAAAGGAAATGAAGAATACAAGGAAGAAAGATGTTCCTGATGCTTGGGTACACAAGTACCGCATTGACGCAGAAGACTTGACAAAATAATGTCAATTCTCTCACCTATTCAAAAGGCCAATCTGAACTTTTTTCTGATTGGCCTTTTTAAAATTAGAATGATTGGTTTTGTACGCGCAAAGCTGATGGAATGCAACGACCAGAAAACGGTCATTAAGATTCCACTAAATCGAAGAACCAGAAATCACTTAGGTAGTATGTATGTTGGAGCGTTGGCTACAGGTGCCGATGTAACCGGAGCGTATATAGCCTTTGACTATTTGGCAAGAACGAAAAAGAGCGTTTCCATTGTTTTTAAAGACATGTCGTCACAATTCCTTAAACGTGCTGATGGAGATGTCTTTTTTACTTGCCTTGATGGGCCAGAAGTAATGCAAGCGTTTAATGATACCATTGCTGATGGCGAACGAAAAAACATAGTGCTGAATGTGATTGCTACCGTTCCTTCTAAATACCAAGATGAGCCAGTAGCGACATTTAAAATGACGTTGAGTATGCGTTACAAAGCGCGGTGATTGACTTAATACTCCTTATTCACCTGCTCAATACTAGGAAAAACGACACTCTCATCTCCTGCCCTTCTTGCCCAAGCCAAGTACTTACCCGTGCCAACGCAAGCATAAGCCCGTAATGAATCTCCTACGGCCATACTAGTATGCTGAAACCGTTTCCAATCGTCAGTGTCTTCTTGTACACATACCATTACATCAATTTCCTGCTCACACGTATTTTTCAAATACACCACGTAGCTATCGTTGTAGGTCGCGCATTGAGAACAGTCTTCACCCCAAGCAGAACGATATTTTTCCACGCAATCAGTATAACTCACCTCGTTTGATTGAGCAAACGTGCTTATTTGTACCGTTAACACAAGAATTACTGAGAAGAATACAATTTTCATGATTCGTTATTTACAATGGTTGTTCTTTAAAATCAGCTTGGCTTCTTCGTTACCTAACTTTTTAGATTTCTTCCAATCTTCGCAAGCCTCTTTGGCAAGACCAATACCAGTTTTGGCCCAACCTCTATTATTGTATGCTTCCTGGTTTTTCGGGTCAAGGGAAAGAGCTTTATCGAAATCTACTAACGCAGATTGATAGTCTTCTATTTTATTGAACGCGCTTCCTCTACTAATATAGGCAAATAGATGGCTGTCGTGCGCTCCTATCACGTAGCTAAAATCCGCGATAGCTTGTTTATAATTCTTCTGCACTGAGTTGCAAAATCCTCTTCGCAAATACGCATTCACGTTTTCGGAATCGGCAGCAATTACCTGAGAATAAAGAGTACATGCGGCTTCATATTTGCCAGAAGAAAATTCACTTTCAGCTTTATTAAATAAAGCCTCCGCATTTTGAGCGTCAGAAAATGTTACAGAAAATAGAAACAGTAATAAAATCAGTATTCGCATATCAATAGGTTTCTCTCATTTGGTTTAGCAGTTGGCGTAGCTCCCTCAAAACCTCTTCGCCTGCTACATTTTCTGTCAATCCAAAAACAATTCTGTTTCTGTAACTCTTCTTGTTTCGTTCTCTAACCAATGTGCTTGTAACACATCCGTCAAGTTCGGAATAACATTTGATAGATACAGATTGGTCTTTTTCAGAATATTTCAACGTCTTCATATCAAGATCAAACACATCAACCTTGTCCATTTTTACTTGCTCTCCTTCCCTAAAACCTTCAATAATGAGAATCTTCTTTTTGTTGGAAACGGAATATGCAAATCCCGTAGCTTCGTTAAAATCATCTATACGAGTAAGAACGTCCTGCGCATAACCCGTGCCGGCCATAAATAGTAGCGAAACAAAAACTAAGATGGATTTAGGACTGGTCAAGTTCAATGATTTTCTACTTTTAGGTTTGTCCCTATGACAAGAATATTGCCAATGTCAAAAAATCTATCAAGACTACTACTTATTCTGCTGCTTTTTGTTTCAGCCGAAGGCTTTGGACAAAATCTTTCAATTCTGATAAAGTTTGAAGTCGATGGCGGAAATCTGAACGATTCTAAAGTTACAATTATTGAAAATGGTAATGAAAAGGAAGTATTCTCTCCTGCAAAATCGAAAATGATTCCCGAGCTTGAATTCGATAAGGACTATATAGTCATATTCGAAAAACCGGGATATATTACAAAACGGGTGGAAATCAGCACCAAAAAAGTGCCAGAAGATATTCGAGAAGTTAATCTGGATTTTGATTTTGCCGTTGAAATATTTGACCAGTACGAAGGTGTAAACACAGTCATTTTTAACCAGCCCGTTGCCAAGTGGTTTTACGATACACAAGAAGATGAATTCACGTTCGACACGGACTACACCAAGAGTATTCGCTCTGCCCTTATCGAATTTGAAAAGGAATATGAAGAGGTAAAAAAAACAGGCCCTAAAGTAGATGCAGCAGCCCTTGCTGCAAAGCAAGCTGAGGAAGCGCGTTTAGCGGCTGAAGTACAGGCCAAAGCCGAAGAAGAAAAACGGAAACTAGCAGAAGCCGATGCTGCCGAAGAGGACCGTAAGCGGCTGGATGAAGAGAAACGTTTGGCGAATGAAGCGTTGGAAAAGGAAGAAACTGCCCGTACCCAGCAGTTGGCCGAGGACAAAAAGACGGCAGCAGCGGCTGAAAAATTAGAGGAAGAAAAGCGACAAAATCAGTTAAAAGCTGAGGAAGACGCACGCAATAGTTTAAAGACAAAGGCTGAAGAAGAAAAGCGGTTAGCTAAAGTAAAAGCAGAGGAAGAGAAAGTGCTATCTGAACTGAAGGCCCAGGAGGAAGCACAAAATGTGGCTGATTTAAAAGCTGATGAAGATGAAAAATCGGCTGTTAAAGCCAAGCTAGAAGATGCGGAACGCGCACGTAAAAAGGCGGAACTAGAATCTGAAATGAAACAATCTAAATTGGATGCAGCCGAAGAAGTAAAAAGGCGCGAACAGTTAGAAAAAGAGGAAATTGAGGAAAGACAACAGGAATCTGATGTACGAAGAGTGGAAGAAGAACGAATGGCTGTAGAGCAAGCTGCTGCCACCGAAAAAAAACGTTTGGCAGATGCTGTAAAGGCTGAAAAAGAAGCGAAAATTCAAGCTTCCGAAAACGCTGCTTTTGAAGAAGACCGAAGAAAAAAAGCCAAAATAGCTTTTGATGCTCAACAGCGCGCTAAAGCTCAAGCGGAATCCGTAAGCGAAGCACAAAAGCGTGAACGCTCCGAAGCGATGGCAAAAATAGAGGAAGAACGAAAAAGCTTGTCAATTAAAGACGCTGGTAACGTTGTATCCAGAACAGAAGAGGTTATCGAAGAAGTTAACCGCACAATTACCCAGGTTACAGTTAGTAGAGAACGAATGACATACGTTTATAAAAAAGTGGCTTACAATTGGGGCGGAGTTTACTATTTTAGAGATGATGATAGCATTACAAATGGCGTCTTTAAATTGGAAACTGCCAATTAAACATGAAGGCCAACGACTACCTGTCTAAGGAGGAGATTCAAGAATTGCTTCAGAAATCAAATTTCAAAGCAACATTTGAAATTGCAGACACTTGGTTTTGGATTATCGCTTCATTTGTGCTGGTTGCGCTGTGGGCTAACCCACTCACAATTTTCTTGGCACTATGGGTAATTGGAGGGAAGCAATTGGCCTGTGCCATTATCATGCACGACACATCGCATCATGCGCTGTTTAAATCGAAAGAGGCCAATGTGGTAATAGGTAATCTGTTTGGTGGTTACCCCCTTTTCATTGATTTGGAGCGTTACCGCCCTTATCACCTATCGCATCATTCGCGTACTGGACAAGATGACGACCCTGATTTGGGTTTAACTACTGGTTACCCAGCCGGAAAAAATAGCTTCGCTCGAAAGGTGTTTCGCGACCTGATTGGTCTAACTGGTTTGAAAGCGTTTTTTGGATTAATGATGATTCAAAGTGGTCTTATCAAATTCACCCTTGGTGGTAGCAAACCAGAATGGCTTCCAAAAAAGGAACGTAGAGGCTTATACCACTTGGTTATCTTTTTTAGGAATATGGGGTTGCCACTGGTAATGAACTTCCTTATTTGGGGAGTTCTTTGGTTAACTGGTAATGGCTGGCTCTATTTACTTTGGATTGGCGCTTACCTCACCACTTATCAGTTTTGCTTACGCATACGCTCTATTGCAGAGCACAGCGTTGTTCCAGATAGATTGGACAATCAGACTAACACTAGGACAACCTATGCCAATGTAATTGAGAAGATGTTGTTTGCTCCGCATCACGTAAACTACCATGCAGAACATCATTTGCTTATGACTGTTCCAAGCTACAATTTGCCTAAGATGCATAAGCTTTTGAAGAAGCGCGGCTTCTTTGAGAAAGGACTTTTGAAACCTAACTACCTAGAGATTATTAAGCTGGCAGCTTAGTTAAACCTTAACCGTAAACTGAATCGAAGCGGTTCGTGGTTGCTCCATCTTCAATGGTCGGAGTGAATACTCGCGATTAAGAAGATTATTTACAATGAACGCAGCTTTCAGCCATTCGGCAACCTGAAAGCTAATACGCCCATCCATAACGTAATTTCCGGGATGTTTGTCTCCAATTGAATAGCCTTTATCCACGAATTCATTATCTCCTCGATATTCAATAATTCCAGTATCAAATTGGTCGTAACCGTTTCCTTCCGGCACATTCGAATCCATTGAGTAAAGAACCCTATCAATGTTTTTCATGTAGCTGTAGTACCGGAATGTATATCCCAACGACCACTTTCTATATGTCAATTCAATATCAAGATTCGCGAGGTGCTGAAATCTGTACTTCAAGATTTTCATAGTATCAATAGACGTGCTATTATGGGTATGGTTAATTGTACTATTCCCTACAGTTGAATCACTGTAAAAAACCTCGTCAGGATCAATAGATTCTGGAATGGTATAAGTATATCCAACTATCACGGTCATCCCCAACGACTTCGTAAACTGACCGCCCCCCATGACAGAGGTTTCTATGCCTCTCACGCGATTTTTTCCAGTATTCAGAAACTTAAACCCAGGGAGTCTTACTTCGTTAGAATAAACCCCCATTACAAATTGGACACTGTTTTTGTACTCTTGCCAAAAACCAACTAAATCAAAATACCCAAAGAACTTCCCAGCTTTAAACCCTTGTTTAAACCCAAGTTCCATATTCCAGCTGGTTTCAGGTTTTAAATCTGGATTAGGAAATACACCAAGACCTCCAGAATTGGTCCTAATATATTTCTCAGCAATCGTTGGAAAACGATAGCCTTGTCCATAAGAAGCACGGATATAGCTTTCTCTGCCGGCCCGCCAGCTCATCCCAGCTCTAAACACTGGCCTTACTACAAACTCAGTATCATTTATTTGAAAATACTCACCCCTCACTCCCAAAGAAACGTTTACCGCCTTGAAGAATTTCTGATCGAGCTGCATGTAGAGACTGAAATTCTTGGCATTGTTTACTCCCGAAGAATCCCCTCCCACAAAAATATCTGATTTTGAATTAGTGTAACTTCCTGCTGCACCCGCAATCACATTCAGTCCTTTCATTTTTTCGAAAGTTCGCTGAATTTGATATTCTCCGAAGAAAACAGTGCTATTAACAGATTGAGCGTTAGAATTATCGCTATCGTTAAACAAAATTCTGGAACGAAAAACATGCTGAACTCCAGTTGATGTTACGTAGTTGATAAATGGGTCTAGGTAGAAAGTGGTAATCTCAGTTAAGGTCATCGTTCCTGGGTAGGAGCGATAAAGCCCAGTGCGATCGTTTTCGTTTCCTTGCCAAACCAGCGAAAAGTTCTTGCTGCTACGCATGAAATTTCCGTTTAGACCATAGTTTAATCCTCTGATTTTTTTGTTGCGATAACGTAAATTAAAATTGAACCTTCCTCGAATTTCCCTAACGTCTTTGTTCGCTATGTCAGCTACAGTATCATTTGGGATGGTAGTAATATCAACGTAACCGAGTGAAGTAAGATCTTCTGGCGCAATATCCGCGATTGGTCTCTGGGGCCCCAGATAACCATGGTCGTAAAAGAAATTTCCTCCAATAACCACATCCAATTGCTTAATTTTTCTAGAATGCATAAAGTTCATTCCAGAGAAATTCGCAACTCCATTCCACCATTTTTTACCATTAGCTTTCGACCCATCCATTCCGAAAAAATTGGCAATTCTTCTTCCAACAGAGGCATCATCTTCCAAAATGGCACTTCTAAAACCTGTGAAAACATTGACCTTGGTAAGTGGTTTTTCCTTTGGATAGGCTGTACGAACATTAATTACCCCGCTCAGCGCAGATGAACCATAAAGTACTGAAGCAGCACCTTTTATCACCTCAATCTGCTCTACATTCTCGGTTGGAATAAAGCTCCACTCCACCTTACCGATATCGCCATTCATTATCGGTAAATCATCAACCAAAATGGCTACCCTGCTACCCACTCCAAAACTATATCCACTCCCACTTCTAATCTGAGGTTCCTCATCCAAAATGGTAAGACCAGGCGTTTGTTCCAATGCAGACATAATATTGGTTGACCCTCGATTCTCAATCAATGATGGCTTTATCACATCCATGGAAACAGTCAGTTCTTCCAGCTTCTGCTCAAATTTTCCAGCCGAGATAACAACGATACCCAGTTGCTCGGCATTCATCCCCATCGCTACATCTTTATTGGTGACTTTACCAGCCTCGATAACAACTGTAACAGTATCAGCTTTCATGCTTACAAACGAACACACCACTTGGTGTTCGCCAACCGGCATAGTAAATGAAAATTTACCGTTAATATCTGTAGATGCTCCCTTGCTTTTATCGGATACCATTACAACGTTGGCACCGATAAGCGTTTCATCTGTCTCAGAATCTGTAACAATTCCCGTAAGTATTCCTGTTTCTTGCCCAAAGACCGAGCAAGCAACCGAAAAAAACCAAATAACTAAACATAGCTTCTTCATGGTTTCAGTTTTTTATTAAACAAAAAGGGAAATCACTTTATTTAAAAGCGTTTGCCTTTTTAATTCTAATCAAGTTTAGATTACGGGTTAACCATTAGTTTCCCAGTTCGTACAATCTCACCTTTCAATGTTTTTATCTTATAGAGATAAACTCCTTCAACCAAATTATCAAGACCAACCGTTGTGTTTCCACCAACGATGTTTTCAAATTGCACTTGTTTTCCTGTAACATCTAAAATTTCGATGGTAGTAGGTTGGTTTGAAGTGCCTTTGATGTTTACCAAATCCGTTGCAGGATTTGGATAAACGTTCCAGTCTATGCTATTATAATATTCCGCAACCCCAAGTGGGTTCTCAATAAAACGCACAGCGTCAACAAAGAAAACAGATCCAACTTCTGCTTCGCCTGAGGCGCCATCACCCCAACTTGAGCTGAATAATAGGCTAAGCTTTTCCGGTATTTGTCCAGCAGTTACAGGTGTAATTGGAGCAGAGAAACGAGTCCAATCCCCTACGGTTTCTGAAAAGTTAATTCTTGTATATGAAATCGTATCCAAGTCATTATTTGCTAAAAACAATATCTGACAATAAGCCGAATCGCTAGCTACAGGAGCATATTTAAAATACCCAACAACACTGTCTGGAATCATAGCTGTGTAAGCGCTTCCTCCTTCTTGACCGCCATCACTAGCACTACAAATCATATTTGCAGTGGTAATAATTCCGTTAACCTTAACGTTACCAAATGCTGTGAGTGTTTCTAACCTAGCGGAAGAAGAACCTTCATGTGCGTCTGCCGATTCGGTAACTGCTAATTGATTAATAATCTCTGAGCACTCGTTTCCTGTATTCCAATCAGTTGGCTCAGTATATGTGTTTCCGATTGATCCATTGTAGCTATCCCAATTTTCAAAATTCGCGTTTACTGGTTGGGCTATCTGCGCTTGTATTGCTGTTACGGTAAGAACTCCGCAAAATATAGTGAGTAATGATTTTTTCATATTGAAGTGATGTTTCCTTATGCCATCAAAGGTATGTAACCCACCATGACGGCAACTTGATTTTTATCCACAGGATTTTGGGGAAAACTCATACATTCCGCCCAAACAATAACGGATTTTTGCAAGGTTTTAAGTTCAATATTAGATTAAACGGTAAGACCTTGCTTGGCGAAAAGCTGCGATAGTTGCTTGACAGTGTGGTCTATTTCTTCTTTGGTATTGTTCTTACTGAACGAAAATCTGATTGCAGGTCGCTGCATATCGCGAACTAATTCTGCCAAGACATGCGAGCCAACGCTACTTCCAGAAGAACAGGCGCTTCCGCCCGAAGCTGAAATACCCATAATATCAAGATTAAAAAGGAGCATTTCAGAAATTGGCGTGCTCGGAAAGCAAACATTCAGCACGGTGTAAAGTGAACTTCCTTCCGCATCTCCGTTAAAACGAATATCAGGAATAGACTTTCGCAATTGCTCAATCATATACGTTTTCAAGCCCTGAACGTACTTATGATGTATTTCTAAATCTCGATGGGCAACTTCCATTGCCTTTGCAAGACCAACAATTCCGTAGATATTCTCTGTTCCTCCACGCATATTCCGCTCCTGTGCACCACCATGAATCATCGGCTTAATGCTCACCTTCGAGTTGATATAAAGAAATCCTATTCCTTTAGGACCGTGGAATTTATGCGCAGATGCGGCTATGAAATCAATGTCAAGTTCTGAAACGTCAAATTCATAATGGCACATGGTCTGTACCGTATCTGAATGAAAATATGCACCATTTGCTCTACACATAGCAGATACTTTCTTCAAATCAATGAGGTTTCCAATCTCATTATTGGCGTGCATTAGCGAAACCAAGGTTTTCTTGTCGGTTTTCAGAAGCTGTTCTAAATGCGTCAAATCTATATGACCGTTCTCTGTAAGATTTACAAAACTCACTTCTACATCTTCTTTAACTTCGGCTGCTTCTACAGCGTGAAGTACAGCATGGTGTTCAATTTTTGAGGTGATGATGTGCTTAACACCAAGATCTCGAATACTGCACAGAATAGCCATGTTATCGGCTTCTGTTCCGCCTGAAGTGAAGAAGATTTCTGCTGGAGAAACTTTAAGAAGCGAAGAAACGGTACGTCTTGCTTTTTCAATTTCGGCTCGCGCCTTGCGACCAAAAGCGTGAACCGAAGAAGGATTACCGTAGTTTTCCTCCATCACCTTACAAATTGCTTCTATTACCTCAGAGTCTATCTGAGTAGTGGCCGCATTATCTAGGTAAATACTCATGGTCTAATCAATTTTTTGGCAAATTGGACACAAACCGAATCCAATATCGCATTTCTTGGACAAAAGTGACAAATTCAGAAAAGAGCGTCATTCCAATCGCTGTGGAGGAATCTGCAGCTTTATCCCATTTAGATTACTCAGCTCGTTCCTCTCTCGGAATGACGAAAATTATCCCTTCATCAATTCTTTAATATCCTCAATTATCTTGTTTGCCAAATTATTGGCGGTGCTTTCGTTCTCGCTTTCACTGTAAATACGGATAATTGGCTCCGTATTCGACTTCCTCAGATGAACCCATTCTTTATCAAACTCAATCTTTACTCCGTCAATTGTATTAACGGGTTGTGACTTGTACTTCTTCTCGATTGCTGCAAGAATTCCATCTACATCCGTTTCGGGAGTAAGCGAAATTTTGTTTTTGGAGATGAAATAGCTCGGGTAAGATGCTCTCAATTGGCTCGTTGTCTTTCCTGTTTTAGCAAGATGCGTTAGAAACAAAGCAATTCCGACTAAGGCATCACGTCCGTAATGAAGTTCCGGATAAATGATTCCTCCATTGCCTTCTCCACCGATAACAGCATTGGTGTCTTTCATCATGTTTACCACATTCACTTCACCAACAGCGCTTGCTTTATACGTTCCTCCTGCTTTCTCGGTCACGTCACGCAAGGCGCGTGTAGAAGAAAGGTTAGAAACAGTGTTTCCCTTTTTCTGACTTAACACGTAATCTGCCACTGCCACAAGCGTATATTCTTCTCCGAACATTTCGCCATCCTCACAAACCATTGCCAAGCGGTCAACATCTGGATCAACAACAAAACCAACATCCGCCTTGCTCTTTTTTACAACTGAAGAAAGCTCCGTTAAATGCTCCGGAAGCGGCTCGGGGTTATGCGGAAATTCACCGGTTGAATCACAAAACAATTCAGTCACTTTCTCAACGCCTAATGCTTTCAGAAGTTTTGGCAATGCAATTCCGCCTGTAGAATTCACACAGTCAATTGCCACATGAAAATTGGCTTTTCTAATCACGTCCACATCAACCAACGGTAAATCCAACACCATCTGAATATGACGTTCTATGTAATCATCAATGGTGGTAATCGTGCCTAGTTTGTCAACTTCTGCGAAATTGAACACTTCATTCTCAGCTATTTCAAGCAATTTCGCGCCCTCTTCTGCAGAAATGAATTCTCCTTCCTCATTAAGTAGTTTAAGCGCGTTCCATTGTTTCGGATTGTGACTTGCCGTGAGGATGATTCCTCCATCCGCCTTTTCTCCGGTAACAGCTACTTCCACTGTTGGTGTGGTGGAAAGACCAAGGTCAACCACATTTACTCCATAACCAATCAACGTTCCTGTTACCAGTCGATTTACCATTTCACCAGAAATACGTGCATCGCGACCAACCACAACAGTCAATACTTTCTTATTCGAGCGCCTCTTCAATAATTCAGCGTAAGCCGAAGTAAATTTGACCACATCCAAAGGAGAAAGACCATCGCCTGCCTTCCCTCCTATTGTTCCTCTAATTCCTGAAATGGATTTAATCAAAGTCATTGCTCAAATTTTTTGCAAATGTATCATTTAGGGTGGCGGCAAAATTTCTCACAAAATGTATCTAAAAAGAACTTACAAACCCCAGAGTGGTGGGAAGTAAATCTCAAAATATTCGGTACCACAATTGCAATACGTTGCTCAATATGCGCGTAAATTGCCAACTGAACACAATGAGATTACTCTTAACATTTTCTATTCTGATTTGCAGTCTGCTAGGTATTGCGCAGGAAACCGAATATGCAAATCCATTATCTGGAGAACTCATTCTTTCGGGCAATTTCGGAGAAGTACGTGGGAATCACTTCCATTCTGGGCTAGATTTGAAAACAGGCGGAGTTGAAGGAAAGTCCGTTTATGCCATTGCCGATGGATTTGTATCCAGAATAGCCGTTTCAGAAGGTGGGTTTGGGAATGCCATTTACCTCGAACACCCAAATGGCAAGACATCGGTTTACGCGCACTTGCAACAGTTCGTGCCAGAATTTGCGGCTTATGTGAAAGGACAGCAATACGCCAAGCAATCATTCGAAGTCAATCTTACTTTGTCAATTGATAAATTTCCCGTTAAAAGAGGGCAACTCATAGCGATTAGCGGAAACTCAGGTGGCTCTGGCGGACCTCATGTTCATTTTGAGGTACGAGAAACCAACGGACAAATTCCAACCAATCCGCTTAACCATGGCTTCAAAGTCAAGGATTCCAAGCATCCTGAACTGCAAAAACTTTGGATTTACAACCATGCTGAAAGCGGCCATGTAGATGGTCTCATTGAAGAGAAAGGCTTTAAACTGAACGGCAAATCAGGGAACTATTCCATTACACAAGACACCATCAAAGCTTCAGGAATACTCAGTTTTGGAATTGCGGCATTAGACCGATTCTCAAGTTCTAGAAATGTGTGCGGAATCTATTCCATGGATGTAAAAGTGAACGGAGTAACCATCCACAAACAGCAAATCGACAAATTCCCATTCGACAAAAAGCGAATGGTCAATTGCCATATCGATTACGAAAAACGCATTGACGACAGACATTTCGTTTACCGTACCTACATCGCACCTGGAAACAAACTCGACCTCTACCCTACTATAAAGGATGGCGGAACTATTCTTATAGAAAATGGAAAAACGTATAAAGTAGAAGTCGATGTGCAAGACCATGCAGGTAACACATCCAAGATTGCGTTCACCATTTTGGGGCAAAAACGCCAAGGTTCTTTCCTCTCAGAAAAAGAAGAATTCACAGACCTCTTCCCGCCAGAACAGGACAATTCATTCACGAAAAATTCCGTTCGTGTGAATATCCCAAACGGCTGTTTGTACGACACACTCAAGTTCAAATACGACCTGAAGCCCGCTTGCGATGATTGCATCTCGCCTGTTCATTCAATCGGAAAACTGACCAACACACCGTTGGACAAATCCATGACGGTTTCCATCAAATTAGATGAAGTATCCGAAGCCACGGCATCAAAAGCAGTGATGGTTTCGTTTGATAGAAAAGGAAATCCAATTGCAGAAGGTGGAACGGTAAAATGGAATTGGATGACAGCCACAACACGCTCTTTTGGCGATTATGCCGTCATGCTTGACAGCTTAGCTCCAGAACTCCGACCAAAGAACTTCAAAGACCAAACCTCAACCGCTGGAATTGACACGCTCAAATTCCACTTGGAAGATGACTTGGCAGGAATCCGTTCTTACTCAGGGACACTCAATGGGAAATGGGTTCTTCTAGAATTTGACCCGAAAAACGACTTGTTATATTACGTTAAAGATGAACGGTTCTTAAAAGGACAGAATACTTTCCGACTTAAGGTTTCCGACAAAGTTGGAAACGTGAAGGAACTGAGTGTTACCATTCAATAATACTTAAATTTAGACTTATGGTCAGACTCTTTGGATTTCTTTTAATAAGCACGTTTCTTCTTCAGGGATGTGCAAAAAAAGAGTGTTGCAATTGTCCATCGAATGTTTTTGGCTCTGCACTAGATGTCTGCGAAGACACACCTGTCGACCCTGATGACCCAAACCCAAATGGTTACTCTTGTCTTTGGGAAGTCCTAGCACAAGCTTTAGGGACGGATTCTTGGGAAGGAGTTGAGGATAAATTGACTTTTGTTGGTTGTGATTGCAACGATTAAGCCCTGTCAATTAATCATAAGATTTGAACTCAATAAAAACTCGCTACAACTTTTAGCTTCTCACTTCTAGAAATACCGCCAGGATTACAACCCAACTCCCCTTCAGGAATAGGCATTTTCAAGTTCTCATAATACTCAACCCAAACAGGAAACATCTCTTTGGTTGCTGGGTCTTTGAAAGTCATTGGAAAGAGTTCGAAAAACGGCTTGTTGTCATTAGCAAATTTGAACGCATCATAAATCAGTTCGCTACAGTAATAGCTTCCGTTATTATATAGAAAAGCGTCATCATAAGGAACGCCTTTCTGTGAAACAGCAAATTCCAAAGCCTTTGAATTCAGTTTAGAATATTCTGAATCCAACCGAGTCACAAGAATCTTCGGATTTCCTTTTTCATCCGAATTCCTAAAAATAAAATCAGTGATTGGCGTAAGTTGAACTTCCTTTCCAATGGCTTCAATCACAAATGCACTATCGTTCTGAAAGTAAACCAATCCCAAATGTGAAAATGACTTTCCGTCAACTCCTTCCGTTACGGTTTCAATCGCGGTGCACAAACCTCCACAATCCAAATCTTGGAAGAGTAAATCTCCGTTCCTGTATTCGAATGTTTTGGAACTGACTACGTTTTCTTGTGCTACGGCTTGAAAGGCGAGCAAGAAAGTTATGACTACAAAATAGAATACTGATAACATGGATTAAACTGATTTACGCGGATTTGTTCAGGTACTTTTCCATGACAACGTTGTGGTCCATGAGGTTTTTCTTGTCAAAGCTTTCACCGTATGAAGCAAGAAGCTCCATTTTTTCATAAAAACTCAACTCATTCCATAATTCACCATCGTTCTTTTCATGCAAAACGCTGATGAGCTGATAGTACGCTTTTAGCGCTTCGTCATCATCAATCGTATCAATCAGTTTATGAAATTCTTGTCTCGTTTTCATAAACATGAAATTACAGAATAACGCCAAAAGGCTAATTGAAAAATTTAAAAAACAAAGACTGATTCATTAGCTTTGTTATTACTAAAATTAGAATTATGAAATTTCCCTCTAGGCTAATACTGGCATGCTTCTTTATAATCACTTTCATGTCTAGTTGTAAGAAAGACGTGACAGAGTGTTGTAATTGCCCCGAAACAGCGTTTCTTAACGCGTTAGAAATTTGCGAAGACACGCCTTTTGATGGGGGTACAAACCCAAATGGATACGAGTTTAAATGGGAAACCTTAGCCCCCTTACTGGGAGTTACATCTTGGGAAGGAGTGAGAGATAACCTAGCCCAAAGTGGGTGCGATTGCAGCGACTAATAAGCTCCATTCCGTTTCCTCACAAACCATTCAAGACTAAGTAAAGCCAAAATCAAGAAGAACAACCATTTCAAATGAATGGCTTCTTTGAACCAAGTTTGCTCATAAACCACGTTGCGGATATCATCTCGTGCTTTAATCGCTTCGGCCAGTTTGTCTAATTCACGTGGATAGAAAAATGCACCACCAGAACCATTTGCCAATTTGTACATCAGGCTGTGGTCGGCTGTCGTTCGAGTAGTTTCTAATTTGAGAGCAGCAACCATAAACTGGCCTTTGCTTTCAAGCACCTTTCCGCCATTACTAACCTGTGCTTTGTAACTGTAGTTTCCTTCCTTGAAACTTCCAGCATTTAAACGGTAAGCGTTGTCGGTTCGATTGAATTTATAGTCGTAAACCTTCCCTTCTTCATCAGTAATTGTCAGGTCGACTTCCGGCTCATTGATAGGTTCATACGTCTCGTTGTAGAGTTCTGCATTGAAGACAACTGCTTCATCTTCGTGGTAACGGTTTTTCGTGGTTACGCGGAACAAACTCTTGTCGGTTTTGAGTGCAAGAAACTGCACCACTTTAGATAGCATGCCATCGAATATCTCATGCGACCCGTTTTCCTCAAAATCTCTAATTCGCCATCTCCAAATACCATCACCAACCAACACGCCTGCTTTTCTTCCAGAATTATCGTTGAAAAGCAAGAGCGGGTTTTTCGTTTCTACATTTCCAATACGCTGATTAAAAAGCGTTTGAGCCGAACCACTTGCCGAATACTCTCCAAAAGGTGCATTCAATGGCGGATAACGCTGAAGCATCCTTCTCACATTTTCATCCAACGTGAAAAGCGAAAATCCTTTTGCGAAAACAGGCAATACTTGGTTTTTAGATTGACTAGCCGCCTTAATCTGCAATCCGAAGTTCATATCGTTGAACCAACGCAGATCAGTCCTACCTCCTACTATGCAAAAAACAGGAACCATTGAAGCTCGAACCTTGTCCATTTCGGTTCTGCCCTTCCCTCCTGTTTGTGGTAATTGGTGCAGAATAATCAAGTCGTATTGTTCGGTATTGAACTCTCTTTCTCCAATTACAAAAGCATCTACTTCGTAATTATCGTTACCGCTAATGCTTCGTTTAATGGCCGCAATATCTGGGTGCGAATTGGCCGCTAAAATGAGCACCTTTTGTCTCCCATCAAGCACCTCCACAAAGAAATCCTGTGTGTTATTGTTTCGCGAAAGCTCACCGCTTAACACGCTTACACTTGCTCTAATTCTATTCAATCCCGGAACTTCAGCTTTCAACTTTGCCGACAGCACTTTTCTAAATGAATTGCTGTTGATGTTCACGCGCTGTTCCCATAGAATACCATTCTCGCCAGAAAGCTGAACAGTAACGCTCTGCCCTTGGAACTTCTCTGCTTCAATCGTAATCTCAACAGGGAATTCATTTCCCAAATACGCATAGCGGTTATGGTCAACCTTTTTCAAAATCACATCACGCTTTATGCTCGTATCGCCAAGGGCAACAGAATAGATTGGCGTGTTCAAATGCAACGGACTGTAAATCGGGTCGCGGCCTCGGTTGTACAAACCATCCGAAGCGAGGATAACCGCACCCACATTTCGGTTAGCGTAAACGTTATCCAATTCCTCAAACAAATCCGACATATCAGTTCTGCCGTCAGAAAAATCAGGTGTTTCCGTTTCGGTCACTTCGTTCCCGAAAACGTAGCTCTGCACTTCATAATCGCCCGAAAGAGACGAACGCAACTTGGCTAAACCTTCCAAATATTCGGTGCGGTAAAAGGCGCTATCGCTGTTCAGCAGAATACTCGAAGAATTGTCTTGCGCAATAACTACAATCGGCTTCTCGGTGCGCTTGGTGGTCGATTTAATCAGCGGACCAATCAGCAGCACAACTAGAATAAAAATTACCACTCCACGGACTGCGGCCAAACCGCGTACCATCCAAACAGGCATTTCGGCCGTGCGCTTCTCGCGGAAATACATTCCGAGTGCGTACGCCACCCCAGCCGCAAGGGCCAGAAGCAAAAACCAAGTTGGGTATTGAAAGATTATCTGCACTTAAATTGTTTGAATTGTTTGTAGGAAACAAATCCCCCACCCTTCGGGCACCCCCTTTTTAAGGGGGAATGAGCGAGTTCCTCCTTTCAAAGAAGGTGTCGAGGTACGAGACGGAGGATTTTTTTTAATCACCTTCATTTTAAAAACCCTTAATATGAACTTACCACAGAAACACGGAAGGCACAGAACGTTTTCACAGAAACAAAAATTTCTTCTTTGTTTTCTGTGTGAATCTGTGTTTCTGTGGCTAAAAACATGTCTTTCATTAAGTCAACATTCCTCCACACACAGATATTGTTTGGCCCGTCACGTAAGTCGACATATCGCTAGCCAAAAACACCGCAGCATTAGCCACATCTTCTGGCGTACCACCGCGTTTTAGCGGAATACTTTTACGCCACTCGGCCACCACATTCTCGTCCAATGCAGCTGTCATTTCTGTTTCTATAAACCCAGGAGCAATAGCGTTGCAACGGATATTGCGCGAACCCAATTCCTTTGCAATACTCTTACTAAAACCGATAATACCCGCCTTGCTGGCCGCATAATTCGATTGCCCAGCGTTACCCTGAACACCAACAATAGAACTAATGTTGATAATGCTTCCGCTACGCTGTCTAAGCATCGTGCGCTGTACAGCTTTGGTCAGGTTGAAAACCGATTTCAGGTTCGTATCAATCACCGCGTCCCAATCTTCCTCCTTCATACGCATGAGCAAGTTATCGCGGGTAATGCCAGCATTATTCACCACCACATCTAACTGCCCAAATTTCTCCACAATCGTTTCAATCAGCTTTTCTGCTTGGTCCAACTTAGAAGCATCAGACTTAACCGCCAAAACCTCCACGCCATTGGCGCTCAACTCCGCGGCCAACGCATTGGCCTTCTGTTCTGAAGAGAGATACGTGAACACCACCGTGGCGCCCTCTTCGGCAAACCGACTGCAAATGCCCTTGCCAATACCGCGTGTACCGCCAGTAATTAAAACAACTTTTCCGTTTAATAAACCCATAAATGAACTCGATTTAGCTGCCAAAGATAACAGCCCTAAAGCACGAAGCACTAAATCAAGAAATTCAAAACGGTTTCGGATTTGAGTTTTTAGAATTTAGGATTTCACTCTTTTGGGCGTTCCCGCGTAAAAGCAAAACGAGCCTGTGCTGAGCGAAGTCGAAGTAGGCTTTCCGCTATATCTTTTGCCGAAAGCAAAAGGATGCCGCTTCTATCCCTAACGCGGGCGCAGCCTACCAACGTCAAACAGGTGATTCAGACTCCGTCACCCTGAATTTATTTCAGGGTCTGTGTTTCGAGACAATAGATACTGAAACAAGTTCAGCATGACGGCAGCGGGGTATTGGTTCGTTTTCCAACATTGCAGCGGTTACCCCGCATCCGCCTCAAGCGGATTGGAGTATGAGCGTAAAGCCCGGTCCGCCTCAAGCGGAAACGCCCAAAGAGATATGAACACTTTTCTTTGGGTTATCTGTAATTGACTTTATGCCGATAGTAGGTCTACGTGATACACTTACTTTCGCGTACAATCTATTTCTAACATGAATTTTATGAAGCTCATTATTGCATTCGCTTTTATCTTGTTCAATCAGGCATCCGCACAAAACATTCTTGTTTCTGCTGATTTTGAAAATGGCAATCTGCCTGCTGATTGGAGTCAACAAACCAATGCTACAGATGACGGTTGGCTCTTAGGGGTTAATACCAACCTGCAAAGCCAATACTGGGACATAACCGACCACGGGAACATTATTGCGACCAATGATGATGAATGCGATTGCAATAAAAGCGCAGATTATCTGATTATGCCTGCGCTTAATTTGAGTACGGTTTCTGGTGCTATTCTTCAATTTGAAAACTACTTTGATGGTGGTTCTTTGAATGGCGGAACAGAGATAGCCACTATTGAGTATTCGCTAAACGATGGGAATTCTTGGACGGTACTTGAAACAATTATTGGTACGGATGACGATGCGTGGGATGCTCAAACTGTGAACTTGTCTTCTCTGCTTGGAAACTCTAGCGTGCTGGTTGCATTTAAATACAACGATGACAATGAATGGCTTTTTGGATGGGCAATTGACGATGTAATTGTCTACGAACCAACCGGGTTTGATGCGGAGCTTTCTTCTGTTGATTTACCGGAAAGTGCCCAAGCGCCTTCCGACCTAACTGTTAGCGGTCTGGTAACCAATGTGGGTGTTACTGCTATTCAAAGTTTTAATGTGAATTGGACAACTGGAGGAACGGTTTATACCGATTTAGTGAATGGACTTTCGCTGAATTCTGGTCAGTCGTATCAATTCTCTCATACTAATCAGTTAGCGTTGACGAATTCTGGGAATTACTCGGTTGAAGTCTACATAGACAACATCAACGGAACCTCAGATGATAATGCTTCTAACGATACCCTGACGAGCAATATTACTGCCATTGAGTACGGAAATATTACCGATGGAGGTTTACAAAGAGAATACATCTATTATCATCCAAGCTCTGCTTTGCCTAATTGCCCACTTGTGTTTGTCTGCCATGGTTTTGGGGGCTCTGCACAAGGTATTATGAATTATTCTGAGTTCAATTCGCTGGCGGATGAATTCGGATTTGCCGTGTGTTACCCACAAGGATCTGAAGACTCTGACGGTGATACGTTCTGGAATGTGGGCTATGCATTTCATCCAACTGAAACGGTAAATGACGTGGCCTATCTACAGAATCTTAACACGCATTTACAAGGCGTTTATTCGCTTGATGCTTCTAAAGTCTTCGGTACGGGCATGTCTAATGGCGGAGATCTTTGCTACATGTTGGCTTGTGAGGCTTCCGAAACATTTAGGGCTGTTGCGCCTATTTCGGGTATGGTTTTGCAGAATATTATGGATGACTGTAATCCTACGGATGAAGTTTCCATTTTGGAAATACATGGCACGAACGATAACGTTACTCGCTACAACGGAGACCCTAACAACAACGATGGTTGGGGAGCCTACCCGAGTATGGCGCTAACCATGTCGTTTTACAACAACCTTTTTGGATTGACTTTACAGAACAGCGGAAACTTCCCTAATACAAATACGAATGATGGCAGTACAGTTTCTTATGAGAAATACGGAGCAAACCAATCGTGTACAGAAGTATGGCTGTATACCGTAAACAATGGTGGGCACGACTGGCCTGGAGCTTGGGGCAACATGGATATTGAAGCTAGTCGAGAGGCTTGGAACTTCTTTGACCAACTATGTGCAGAGGTTTCTACTGGAATAGAAACTGTTGATTCTCCGAATAAAGAACGAGTCTTAATGAAGATTACGGATTTGCTAGGCCGGGAAACTAACGTTCAATTAGGTACAGTCCAGATTTACATTTTCTCAGACGGTACGGCTGAAAAGCGAATGACGCTGTTGAATAATTAATGTCCTTTTATTTTCGGCATGAAAAATCTTTAATGATAGTCCAATTTCTTGCTAGTAAATAAATCCCCGTCCTTTGGGTGCCCCGTTTTTAAGAATTAAGGAGGCTCAGTTCTTCTTTAAAAAGGGTTGACGAGGAACGAGGTGGGAAATATTCCATTGTATGGGCTGTGGTTCATTATTTAAGCGGTTTGCATATGCTTTTGATGGCTCAAATTATGACCAGGGACATATCCGCTAACTAGATTTTCTTGTATTGCGGAAAGAATTGGAAGGCTCGGTTCCAAGCCGTACATCGGAAAATTAGAACATGAATGATATTGCAAATGGAAGTTCACATTCTAAGACAAGGGCGTATTGCGATACGCCCCTACAAAAACGAAAAGGGCGGCCAATTGGCCGCCCTTCCCTCTCATAAACCAAAAGTTGTTTATCCAGCAACTTTCAATGCAATTTCTAAAGCAATATCGTTTGAAAGCACCATTTCCTTCACAGGATGAGTGAATGCTACGTCATACTTAGTTCTGTCGAATGTCAATGTTCCGCTTAGTGTTCCATCAGTAAGTGTGATGTTCTCAACTGTTTCTTCGTTAGTGATTCCTCTTACTGTAAGGTTTCCTTTTGCGGAAGAACCATCTTCAGCCACTTCAGTAATCTCGAAAGAAGCTGTTGGGTGATTCGCAACATCAAAGAAATCTGCAGAACTAAGATGTCCTACCAATTTTTCTGGTGTGTTTCCATTTGCAAGATCGTAGTTCTCATCTAATGGAGTAATGGTGCTTAGGTCAACCACAAAATTTCCGCCAGCTACTTTATCCCCTTCCATAGCAACATTCGCCTCTGTCACTCCGATTGTTCCGTTGTGAGAATACATTCCCATCATCTCCCCTTTCCAATTAACGGTACTTGCCGTGGCATCTACAGGTGCTTCAGTCGAACCTCCACAGCTTGCAAGAAATAAACCTCCTGAAGCAGCAATTGTCAATAGTAAATTGGCTGTTTTCATTATTGTTTGTTAATTAATTTGATTGCAAATGTAGTCTATTAATGTTTAAACATCGATTAAAGCTCGAAACAATCTTAGATGTTCACGAATTTGAAAAATATTTATTGAATTGAACCTAGGGCAATCTTTGCTTCAGTATTAGTTGAAACATCGGCCTTATACCGTACAGGGCTTGTTTGCGTCATAGTGTAAAAAAAACATCACTCTTTATGACAGTCACAGTCGTCTTCAATTAAATCAACAAATTCATCCCAATCAGCCACCCCAAAAACAGAAGCAAATGACTCCCATTCATAGTCGTATTGCAAGGTGTCATTATTTGTAGCCGGTCCATTCTCACAAAAAGTAAATGCGTCAAGTTGAAGTCCGGTACTTCCCTGACCAGATTGAGGACAATCACAACATTCTTCCTTTTGACACGAAGACATTGAAACTAAAAAAAAGGGAACGGCTAACCAGAATTGAGATTTCATATTAGTTGACCTTTAACATTTCTATTTACCGATACAGAAAGTAATCCAACTGGATAAGAATTTAATTATCAATGACTTACGACAAGTAAAAAAATTTAGGGTACAAATAGGGTACAAAAACATTTGGCGCTTGGAACAATTATCCTGACGCCCAAAGTACAAAAGTCGAATCCTTTTCGGAAATCAGCTTCTATAGTTATAGCATTGAAAAAGCAATCAGTTCGCGTCTCGTCCGGACCGTAGGAACGATTAACGTTCACTTATTAAGATCTTGTAAATCATTGATTTACAAGGTCTTTCTGCTTCTTGGAAATTGTTTTATCTCACATTTAGCTCACAAAACCAGGAATTTTCTTTGGTTTTACCCAGCTTAACCTAAAGACATATGCCAATGCTAGATAAAAACAATCTGTGGCAGACTTTCTAACAATCGAAGCATTCTAAGACTGTTGGTATAGGGTGTAATAATTTTATCGAAATACTCATTGAGTACTGAATAGACGGTGGACAACGAGAATGCTTTTTCTAAATGTTTTGTGCAGATTTCTACTCTTCCATAAACTCAGCAATACTTTTTAATCTATCGCTAATCTCTGGCTCATTCAGTTTGGCAATGAGAATATCCATGCCCTTTTGAGCCAATAAATCTTTATCAATATTGCTTTTATACACCAACTCTTTGATGGCAGAAACAGAATCTATTTTACAAGATTTATAAGTGTCAAAAACATTCGAAAGCCCCATTTCGGCTTCTTCCTTCGTGCTTACAAACTCTTCTACTAAATCCCAATTTTTGATGGTATTGATAGAAAACTTACTTCCCATCAACACCATTTTTTTTACTTGTTGGGGTGTTAATCTATTGAGCAAGGCAGGCAAAATCATTCCAGGGATGAGTCCCAATAATCCTTCGGGCAGAGAAAATTCACTTTTGCTATCGGCTATTACATAATCGCACGCACAAACAATACCCATGCCTCCGCCTGCTGCCGAGCCGCTTACAAAGGCAATAGAAACAAACTTTCCTGTTTGTAGTTTTTTGAGAAAGGCACCGTAGGCTTGCATGTGCGGCATGTAGTTGCCATCCTCGTTTTCTGTAACCCACCTCAGATCCAAACCATTACAGAAAACAGCTTCGCTGCCTTTTAGAAGAATAAAGCGCACCTGCTTTTCCTCGGCTTCTATTAATTTTTGATTCAAGAGGTCTATCGAATTGGGATTCAATAGAGGCGGAACTTCTATTTCTAAACAGTTGCGATTAGCTAAGATCATATTCTCTGTAATATCCTTTAGAGCCCTTGTAAATCAACAGCCCTTTGTCTTTGTATGCCGTTTCATAGAGCCCTTCAACCATATCGAAATCAGGTGTGAAATCGGCTTCTTTTATCCTTGTTTCCCGAGCCATTTCCATGGCTTCATATTCTTGTACGTTAATGACATACCTGTTTTTCAAAAGCTCCTCTATCCCCGATTTTGCGGCTACTTCTTTTGACTTTTCGGTAACCGAAACGCCATAGAATTCGGCACAAGAACCAGAGCCGTAAGAGAAAATTCCCAATCTATCTCTGGCTACTAAGTCGGAAGCCTGATTGATGGTAGCTAACAGTGCAATAAAGACAGATCCGCCATACGTGCCCCCAATTTCTTTAGCGTATTCTATTGACGGTAAAACTTTCTTTTTGAAGCTTTCTAAAATGCCATGGGCATCTGCATCGGTAGTCATTCCCATCAATAGCTTATGTGCTCTATAGCTAATGCCACTAAAAGGTACATGATAGATATTGTACTTGAAGTCTTGTTCAAAGTTGGCATCTGGGACATTCAATTCATAGTCTTCGTAGGTAGCTGCCAGGGCTTCCATGTAAGAAAAAAGACTGTGTTCGCTATTGCCAGTTTCTAACCACGGAAGTGGGCGAATGACATCGGCTACTTCATGTGCGTAAACTCCGAAGTTCTGTATCTCTAATTCTGCAAAATCTGGTTTGTCGGAAACTAAAAGAGCTACCGAGCCACCTCCACAAACGTATTCCCACGGTTTGTGCATAGAGTTTAAGCTCTCATCGGTAGTAATTACTAATGCTTTTTGCCCTTTGCGCACCATGCCAGAGGATAACCAACTTACTGCCATTTTTAATGCAGCTGTGCCAGAATAGCAAGCAATCTTCACTTCAAAATGTCGGCAGTTACTTGGTAAACCTAAATGATGAAGCACCCAAGAACTCAATGCTTTTTCGTGGTCTAAACCCGTTTCGGAAGCTACTATCAACAGCCCGATAGAATCTATATCTTCCTGTGTTAACATGGGCTTGGCAGCATTTACCGCCATGGTTACAGAGTCTTCCCAAGGAGGATTTACGCCTCTTTTTTCCACCATTAATTCCTTCCGCATGTGCGCGACATCATAACCCCTTTCGGTGGCTAATAATTCTAAATCTAACTGCAATGCAGTTGGATACACACTTATCTTTTCTATTCCGTACTTCTTGTTCTCCATTAAATCGTTATCCGTTTGTTTACCCGCGTATTTTTTAAATCGCGTCACACTGAACTTGTTTCAGGGTCTGTACCTAATAACTGATAGATACTGAAACAAGTTCAGCATGACGGTATCTGCTGGTTTTGGGTATGAAAGCGGACAATCATTTTTCATTATTCTGCCCAGTCTAAACCACCCGTTACGCTGATGGCTTGTCCATTTACAAAGCTGGCAGCATCAGAGCCTAAGAATAAAACCACCTCTGCTAACTCTTCCAGTTTTCCCATGCGCTTGATAGGGCAATGCAGCTCCCAAAAATCTTTCAAGCTATTGCTTAACGATTCTTTGGTCATGTCTGTTTCAAACATACCCGGCACTACAACATTGCTGGTAATTCCTTTTTGACCGTATTCCTTTGCTATGGCTCCTGAAAGACCCACTAAACCTGCCTTGCTGGCGCTGTAGTTGGCTTGCCCAGAAATACCGTCTTTAGCTATGGAAGAGATAGTTACAAAATGCCCCTTTCTATTGGCCAGAAATTCAGGAAGAAACGCCCGTATTACGTAGAATGTCCCGTTCAGATTGGTATCGATAACATCTAACCATTCATCATCGGTCATGCTAAATGCCAAGTTGTTTTTATTGATGCCGGCATTGTTTATCACCGTATCTATTGTGTCAAAATCCTCTAACACTTGGTCTACAACAGCTACTACATCATCATTCTTACGAATGTTTAGTTGGTATCCTTTGCATTTTTGCTGCGGTGCAACACGGTTAGCTTCCTTATAGATAGCTTCCAAATCGGTTTCAGGATTGTTGTAGGTAAATGCTACATCATTTCCTTTTTCCAAGGCCATCATCATAGTTTTTAGCCCAATACCTCGCGAACCTCCAGTGAGAAAAATCTTCATTCTTTATTATTAATGGGTTTGATTGAGATTAAACTCCTTTCCACTTTTTTATCAAGCTGATGCTATTCAAGCCACCAAAACCAAATGAGTTTTTCAGCATAATATTGACGTCATGTTTTTGGCGACCATTTTGGCAAACATCAATATCTACTTCAGGATCCAAATCCTCAATATTGATAGAAGGGTGTAATTCGCCTTTATTCATTTGCAAAATAGCAGCCACTGTTTCTACCGCTGCTGCTGACCAGCATGTGTGCCCCAGCATAGATTTTGGCGCATTCACCTTTAGTTTGTAAGCATGGTCGCCAAATACGTCTTTTATAGAGCGCAACTCGGTCATATCGCCCAAGGGAGTAGAAGTAGCGTGGGCATTTATATAGTCCACTTCAGTTGGGTCTACACCACATTTTTTGAGCAATCTATTCATCAAACGTGCTTGTCCTTTTTGAGAAGGTTGTGGTAAATGGGATCCATCAGAAGAAGATTCCACCCCTAAGATTTCGGCATAAATTTTTGCACCACGCGCTTGGGCATGTTCTAAATCTTCCAATATCAAAACTGCGGCACCATGTGATGGCACAAAGCCTTCGCGCTGCATATCATAAGGGCGACTTGCCTTCTCTGGAGCATCATTGAACGATTTGTAGGTGATAGCTCCCATGATAGCCATGCCTTGTAAATCTAAAGGAGAAAAGTCCAACATTGGCGCTACTACCGCTGCTACAGGCACATCGTGCATCATGATTTCATCTACCGCACATCGCATGGCTACGTTGCCACTGGCACATGCCGCACCAACGGTATAGGCAGGGCCATGCAGTTGCAACACATCTGTTACACCTCCTACGTGGTGAGTATCCAAGCCATACAATGCAAAAAGACCGTCTACAAAATCGGGTTCATCATTAAATACATCATGATTTTCGAAGGTGTATTTCTGATTGAGATTATGCCCAGAAACTACGGTAGCTATATTATTACCCTCTTCAATTTGCTCGGTGAAACCTGCATCTAAAAAGGCTTCCACAGCAGTCTGTAAAGTTACAGCTACACAGAAAGGGGACTTTTTTGCTATCATCACCAATCGGTCAAACATGTCAGCTGGTATTCTATCCTTGTAGGTTTGAATTTTAGCATGCACATCATATTCACCTAAATCACCGCCTACTTTGGCATAGATTCTATCTGTGTCTAATGATTTCCATCTGGTGATCGCAGATTTTCCTGCAAGCAGATTTTCTAAAAATCCTTCCAATGTATCGCCAATTGGCGTATTGATGGACATTCCGGTAACAACTATTCTTTTCTTAGACATAAAATTGATTGCTTATGTATTCTAAACTTATTTCAACTACGGATAATATACTTCTAAAACTGAATGGGAATATACTTCATCATTTATGAGGACTTGTGCCATCATTAATCCCATGAATTCATCGTCCTCTATAGATTGCACGCGGATGGTTAGTAAATCTCCGGGCATTACTCCCTTGTTAAATCCTGCATTCTGAACCCGAGTAAAGAGCCCTTTTACTGGCACACTTTCTTCAGTAATTTCCAAAGTGTTGTTCTTTAAAAAGTACGCCATGCACAGTCCTGCTTGTCCCATACTCTCAATCTGCATTACTCCAGGGTAAACGGGCATGTCAGGAAAGTGTCCTTCAAAAATAGGGTCGGCAGGGTCTACGTAACTGGTAGCTTCTATAATTTGATGCTCTAAGCTAACAGCAGTAAGGCTTGTAATTAAAGCAAAAGGAGAGCGATGGGGGATTATCTTATCTATATCCTCTTTCCCAAAATTCAATTTCACGGTATCTTCAAAATCAATTTGAAGAGGTTGACGTTTTACTTTAGTTATCCAATTTTCTAAATCGCTCATGCGCTAATGCTGGCTTTTATCTTCTTCACTAAATTGGTCAATACTACTCCTGGTCCGAGTTCTATAAACTCGTATTCCCCTTTTTCTAAAACTAGCTCAATGCTTTGAAGCCATTGAATAGGATTATCCAATTGGTTCACCATATTTTCTATGCAATCCGCTACGGAATCACCGTATGGTTTTGCAGTGAAATTTGAGATTACCGGTATTGAAATACTCGAAAGATTGGAAGGGTTGATTGCATTCCTGAACTCTTCTTTCACTTGGCTCATATATCTGGAATGAAATGCACCGCTTACTTTCAAGGGGATGTACGAATAGCCTTCTTCATCCATAAAGTCCGCCACTTCCTCCAGATTATCCAATGCTCCTGAGATGACAATTTGTGTATGAGAATTTATGTTTGCGATATCAATAGTGGGGAACTTATCGTTCAAAATCGATTTCAACTCTTCATACTCGGCACCAATGATAGCAGCCATGCCCGTACCTGGAATGGAGTACATTAACTCGCCTCTTTTTTGAACCAGTTTTAGTCCAGTTTCAAAGTCAAACAAGCCAGCAGCCAATAGAGCATTGAATTCCCCTAAACTGTGCCCCAGTATATAGCTTGGCCTCGTATTGGTTTCTAAAAACTGTAAGTAGTGTAGATGATTGACGACAAAAAGAGCTGGTTGAGTGTACTTCGTTTGCTGCAATCTGTTTTCAGGATTTTGCATACACAAATCCACCACATCGTATCTTAAAACTTGATTGGCTATAGCCACTATTTCAGGATACTTTCCAAACAAATTCTCTCCCATTCCTTGTACCTGAGAACCTTGTCCGGGAAATAAAACTACCTGCATCATACTTTAGTTGTAATTAAATTGTAAGCAACTTTCTAGGTTGCCCTCTACTGCAAAGGCTGCTTTAAATCCGTTTGCAACATTCAATCTCTTTATAGTCCAGACTTTATTCTCAGACCATGAAAGCGCATTCGTTTCTTGGTCATAAAAATCTGCCAAGTTCAATTGCGAAATATCTACGTTCAACCCTGTACCAGTAGCTTTTATGTATGCCTCTTTAAAAGTCCAATAGGTAAAAAAAACATCTTCATTCATCGTAGCTTCTCGAAAAATATGTTTGTTTTCCTGTTTGGAAAAAGAATACTCAGCAAACGTTTTCGGGTCTTGGAGCGTTTTTATTTCTTCGAAATCTATTCCAACCGTAGCGTCTAGATAAATAGCCAAAAGCGCCTTATTGCTTCTGTACGCATGACTGAAATTAATATGAGCGTTTTCTAGATAAGGCTTCCCGAAATTAGTGTAGGCATATTGAACTGTGGAAGCAGGAATGGAAAGATATTCAGCTAAAACCTGTTTGCGAAAAACATGGTTGCAAATGTATTTTGCTGCATCTTTTTCGTAAACAAATTCATTGACTCTGCTCTTTTCTTCGGCTGATAAAATAGGACGCAACTGCTCTTCCACAAGATGTTTTTCATCAATTGTGTAATTCCAAATGTGCAATTCTCCTTTTTTTAACTCCATTGCATGCTCTGGGTTTAAGCACTGTTTTTTGGCCTTGGAAACATATCGTCTAACAAGTAGTCTCTGAACTTTCTTGGAAGAATACGCGTGAGTATTACAAGTAAGTTTATATCAGAAGCGGGTACGATTAAGAACTTTCGTTTCCCATTTGCTTGCTTCAAGATTTTAGCAGCAGCATCCGCTGTTTTTTGCAACTTTCGTGGTGCTTCTTTCTTCATCCATTCGGGTGCATTTTTAATTTCATTATGAAACTGTTCGGTATCCATATCGCCCGGAGTGGCTACATAAACATTTATATCTTTATACAGCAGCTCTCTTCTTAGTGCTTCACCAAAGTTTATGATGCCCGCCTTTGCAGCACAATACATGGTATATCCTGCTGCACCCATTAAGCCAAAGCCAGATGATATAAGCAATACTTTTGCACCTTTATTAAGTAGTGGTGTAAATTGATATGCCGATAAAATTGTTCCCCAAAGATCTACTTCTAAATCTTGCTTTAGCTCAGTAGGAGAAGTGTAATCAGTCAATAGTTTAGTAGAAACTTGTCCTGCATTCAGGATCAAATAATCTATTGATCCAAATTCACTTTTAACATCAGCAGTTGCTTTTGCCAAGCCTTCTTCATCTGTAACGCTGCACGAAATGGCTTTAGCAGTAATGTTTTTTGCTTTTAAATCAGCAACAGCTTTATCTAATTTGGTTTGATTTCTGGCCAATAGAATTAAAGAATAGCCCTGTGCGCCCAATAGTTCTGCCATTGCAAAACCTAAACCCGATGAACCACCTGTAATGAGTGCAATTTTTGCCATGAACCTTTTATTTCAGTAGAAAGTCAAATTTATCAGCGGCAGATAAAATAATTTCTGCAGCTTTTGCAAGTTGCTCATGCGTATGCTCTGATGTGATGAACATGCGGATTCTCGCATCATTTTTAGGCACCGCAGGAAACTGAATGATACTTGTATCAAGTCCAGTTTTTTGCAAATAATCGTTTAATGCCAATGTCTTTTTTTCGCTTCCAAAATTCACAATTACCACCCATGCATCGCTAACGCCCAAATCAACTTTGCCTTTTAGCAGATTTCTGAAATAAGCAGCGTTATCGTGCAGTCTGGCTCTTCGTTCGTAGCCTAAAGGCGTTCCTGCCAATTCTATCACTTTCACCATGCCTCCAGTAACTGCTGGGTCTAAGGCACAAGAGAACATGCGACACTTGGCATACCAATTTATGTAGTTGACGATGTTTTTCTTGGCATAAACTGCCCCACCAACGCCTCCAAATGCCTTGGAGAATGTCATCACGTATAAATCTACGTCTTCTAATACGCCTTGCATTTCGCAAACTCCGCGTCCGTTTTCACCTGCGATTAAAGCTGAGTGAGCTTCATCTACCAAAGTAAACGCACCATATTGCTTAGCTAAACGAACTACATCCTTCAAGTTTCCGAAATCACCATCGCCACTATACACGCCTTCTACACACACCAAAACACGAGTAAAGTCATCGCATTTGGCTTTCAACAGTTCTTCTAAATGTGCCATGTCGTTGTGCCGAAAGTAGAGCGCTTCGCCACCCGAAAGTTTTGCGCCTTCTACAATAGACATGTGCGATGCCTGATCCATAAGCACCACATTGCCAGGTTTTATGAAGGCAGAAATAACACCTAAGTTCACGCTATAACCAGCCGTAAATAAGGATACGCCTCTATCTGGCAAACCGAAGAAATTCACTAAAGCCTCTTCTAACTCTTGGTGTATCTTGTAGGTACCGCTAATAACAGGAGAACTGGATGCCCCCAGACCATACTGTGCCACGGCATCTTGTGCTGCTTTAATTACTTCGGGATGGTACGAAAACCCTAAATAGTTATAGCTGGAAAGATTGATGATGTGAACAGGCTCGCCATTCTTTCTTGCCAAATCAATCTCTGGCTTTTGGGCTGCATCGCGTACAGCTTCAAAGGTGTAGATGTCTTTATCGTTCAGAATATTGAACCACTCGCCAAACAAATCTATCTCCTCTAAATCTGCCGACATGTTCATCATAAACATATCGTAGGTGTAGTCAGCGTAGTTTTCGTGAACGTGCGCTTCTAAACTCTCATCTAATTTTGACATGGGACTATTTTAAGCGGTTTTCGCTTTTGATTTTTGAGTACGGGTATATATTTCCATCAAATTATCAAAGAAATTGGTACCCTTATCTACGGTAATTATTTGACCGGTAATGGTATCGCAATAACCAGAACATAGCCCCACCATTGCTTCTGCCAACTCTTCGGGTTGTATCCAATAACTATCAGGAACAAACTTTTGTGCAAACGCATATAAATCCTTTCCAAAAGTTGCTTCTAGCGATTTAGTTTTAATGGCGCGAGAGCGCACTGCATTGATAACTACATCGTGTTTTCGTAAACGATAGCTTATATATTTTACAAAAACTTCCATCACGGTTTTGGAGGCTGCCACATAATCGTAACCAATAGAATAATCGGTAGGACCTGTGGACGAAACCGCCATGATGTATTTTGGATAAGCCCCGAAAACGCGCTCTATCTCTTGCGTATAGGCCACCATTGGCCAAGTGGAATAAGAAATGCTCTGCTTTAAACCCTTGAGGGTATAATCTTCAAAACAATTGATGACCATAGCCGAAGAAACATTGCTGATGAAAATGTCAATCTTATCCATTGACTTTTTCAACTCTTCAAGCAAAGCTTTGGTATCTTCTGCATTGGCAACATCTGCCTGTACCAAAATAGGTTTAGGTGCGCCTATTTTTTCAAATTGCTCATAGATACCCGCCTCATCATGATCACCCCAACGGTAGGTTAGAATACACAAAGCCCCTCTTTTTCCAAAGGAAAGCCCTGTCTCTAATCCAATACCTCTAGTGCCACCAGTTATAAGAACTGTTTTACCCGTGAAGTCTAAAAATGAATTATTCAAGAATTATTTTTTTGAGAAAGTTTCAAACTTGTCTATCAATCCAGCGATGTTTGTGATATCAGACAATTCGGTACGAGGGATTTTGATTTTCAACTCACGCATTGAACCAGAAACGATTTCAACAATATCTAAGCTGTTTGCACCGTAGTCTGTAAATGCCTTATCTGCATCTATAGTTTCGATAATTCCGGCTATTGATTTTTTCAAATGCTTCTCTATTACCTCTAAAATTGCGGCTCTTTCCATTATTTTGTTTTTGAAATTTCCCGCAAACCTATTCGTTTCGCCCAAACTACGCCTTAGCAAATGTCAATCAAAGATTTTGGCATAGTTCAACAAGTCGTTAAATCTCACTTTCATTTTTTATATAAAAGCGGTTTCCAGTACAAATTTCCTGTTTGCTATATGCAAGTTAGGCAACAGTGGCCATGGTTTAATCAATTCGTATTATTTTAAAAGAAATAATATTGCACTAAAATTGAGTCCCCTCAATAGTTTAAAACAACACTAATGTCTTCGCCAAACGCGCTCATCCAACTTTCTGTAGATTCAAATTCAATCGCCTATTTGAAAATGCAGGATGCGGCTGGGAAAAACGCACTCTCCGCGCCATTTATTGAGGAGCTAATGCCCATTTTAGAAGGATTGAAGAATAATTCTTCAATCAAGGTAGTTCTGATGAGCGGAACCTCAGACATTTTTTGTTCTGGGGCAGATATGGAGACCCTCATCAAGCTGTGCAAAAGAGAAATTAAACCGGTGGATATTATTCTTTCCAAAATGATTTTGGATATACCCGTACCAGTAATAGCAGCTATGGAAGGGCACGCTATAGGTGGTGGCTTGGCAATTGGCGCTTGTGCTGATATTGCGATTTTGGGGGAAGAAAGTCGATATGGCTGCTCCTTTATGAATATGGGTTTTACACCTGGCATGGGCATTACCAAATTGTTAGAGCATTTTATGAGCCCCGCCATGGCACAAGAAATGCAGTACACAGGAAATTTTTACAAAGGAAAAGACTTAATTGGCAAGACTAACTTGAATTACATTTTGCCGAAGGCCGAAGTGCAAGAAAAAGCAGAAAGTTTGGCATTAGCTATTGCAGAAAAGCCGCGCAAGGCATTGACTGTACTTAAACGCTACCAAAGCATGGAGCGCAGAAAGCTGTTTGAAGAAACATACAGCATAGAAACCATGATGCACGAGCTTACTTTTAACGAAGAGGAGATTTTAAAAATTATACAAGAAAACTATGTCAGATAATACGCAAAGAGTAGTGCTGGTAACAGGTGGCAGCAAAGGAATAGGCAAAGAAATAGCCATGAAGTTTGCCGAGCATGGCGCTCAGGTTATTATTACGTATGGCTGGGGAAGCGTGGAAGATGAAGATATCATAGCCGACTTTACGGCTAGAGGATTACCAGCCCCTTATTTAAAACAAGCCGATGTGATTAACAATGAAGATACCATCGAATTGCTGAATGATATAAAAGAGCGTTTTGGCAAGTTAGATGTGTTTATCTCCAATGTTTCTTTTACCACGTTGGTAAAAAGTATGGATGATTACAAAGAAGCCAATTTGCTAAAGAGTATTGAATATAGCTGCTGGCCTATGGTAGAATATACTCGTCAAATGAAAAATGTGTTTGGGGTTTACCCTAAATACGTGTTGGGCTTGTCGTCTCATGGGCCAGATAGGTTTCATAAAAACTATGACTTTGCGGCTGCTACTAAAGCATTGAATGAGACGTTGATTAAGTATTTGAACTATCACTTTTATGAAGAAGAAGTGATTTTCAATATTGTCAGAACCCGTCCGGTAATTACCGATTCCTTGCTTTCTACCTTAGGAAACGAATGGGTAGACTTTATAGCCAAGTACGATATTCCCTTCACCCACATCGAATTGGAAGAAGTAGCCAAGGTTTGCTATGTAATGTGCAGCGGACTGATGGATGGCGTGCGTGGGCAAACCATTAATGCAGATAGAGGTTATGATTTTGCCGAAGGTTTACAACGCCTGTATATGGATCAAGAGGTGTTGGGCTTGTAGAGTGCTACCATAAATTGAATAAAAAGGGGGAAAGCCGATTCTGTCGATTAATTGAAATTAGGCTAATTTTCATGTAATCTAGTGAAAACAAGAATATCATAAGTCGTTGATTACCATAGACTTATATTTTTTTTTTTGAAAATTTGTAACTATTCAGAGCAAAAAATCTCGTAATAAATTAGGATCCTAACAAACATTGTCGGATCTTGTCGAGGTCATCGAGAAGTACAGCCTCATATCCTTATTATTACTCCGCATGGATGAGTTGGAGACGCGTCTCCGAAACGCTGATGCGCGGATTGTAGAACTGGAGACAGAGAATCGTTCCCTCAGAGATCAATTGATTGCCAAGAACAGCCGCAACAGTTCCAAGCCCCCATCTACTGAGATGGTTCCTCCCAAGCGGACCAAAAGCTTGCGTGAGCCCACGAACAGGAAGCAGGGCGGACAGCCAGGTCATAAGGGGAGCAATCTGAAAATGGAGACCAAACCCGATGTCATTGACAAGCGTATGCCAGCGTATTGCAATCATTGCGGCAGCAATCTATCGGACACTCCGGCAGCATTTATCGGTAAGCGGCAGGTGATTGATATTCCACCGATTGTTCCCATAGTCACCGAGCAACAGATATACGCCCGTACCTGTACCTGCGGTCATATCACCTGCGGGAAATATTCTCCCAACGCCAATGCTCCTGTGGGATATGGCGAGAATATCGAAAGTATGGTGGCCTATTTCCATGCCCGTCAATACCTGCCGGTAGGTAGGATGAAAGAACTGTTCAAGGATGTTCTCGGTACACCCATCAGCACCGGAGGCATCTGTCATCTACTAAATAGGTTTGCCAGAAAGACCACTCCAGTGCATGAGCTAATTAAGAAGAGACTTCAGAACAGTCCTTTTGTAGGCAGTGATGAAACTGGATGCAAAGTGAATGGAAAACTGCACTGGTTCTGGACTTGGCAAAGCCCGAATCTCACCTACATCGCCCATTCTGGCAGTAGGGGCAAAAAGGCCATCGAAGACAATTTTCCAAATGGGTTTCCCAATGCCATCCTAGGCAGTGATGCATGGAGAGCTCAACTGAACACTCCGGCCAAAGGTCATCAACTCTGTACCGCACACATGCTACGAGAACTCAACCACCTCAAAGAACTTTACAGTAAAGACCCGTGGGCAGGACGTTTTTCCCAGCTGCTACACAGAGCCTTGAAGTTGCGATACAAAATGGAACAGAATAACGCCATTTGTCCAGAAAGAGACAGGGTTGGAATAATGGAACGTTTTCAAGAGTTGATAGCAGAACCCCCAGATTCCGACAACAAAAAAGCACACACATTCTTCAAGCGAATAAGCAAAAATCACGGCCATATTTTTACTTTTCTGACAGACATTGCTGTACCACCAGACAACAATTCATCCGAAAGGGCCATTCGCAATATCAAGGTGAAACAGAAAGTGTCCGGTCAGTTCAAGGCCGACCATTCAGCAATGGGGTACGCAAAAATTAGATCAGTAATCGACACTACCATCAAGAACTCTCAGAATGTTTTGGAGGTATTGAGGCTCATTGCCCGAAATGACTTCTCCTTAGAAGCCTAACTTGTACCTCTGAATAGTTACGAAAATTTGAACTTTCAGAGTAAAACAATCAAAAAAGAGTTAATGCGATAGAACCAGCGGTTCTGTCGCATTAACCTGATTGGTTTCTTAAATGTACCGCATCATCCACCTTTTAAGCCGCCAAAGACTTGAAAGTTTCAAAATGGGTTGATTTCGAAGTTGTCATTTGACCCTTCCGTATAATGTTTACCACCTCGATCCCTACTAAGGTTCTTTGTGCAGATTCGAACTCTTTGAATCCCGTACTTATGCAGATACTTCGTTTGATATTCCTGTGATCCTGCTTCACAATATTGTTCAGGTACTTACAATTTCTGCGTCTGATTCTAGTGAAACTCCTCGCGTTTACAGTTCGAATCGCTGCTGAATTCGCTCCACTTTTATCGATGTTAATCACTCGTGGTCTGCCGTTATTTCGGGTCAGCGTATTTATTAGGGGGAGTGATTAGTTTCGGAGGCAGAAATAAGAGCCGATGGACACGAGTTATATGGAGCATTTTCTTCCAAAAGAATTGCTGAATCATTTCGAGATAG
>Ga0222662_1000048_pt1 | contig 111612 bp, 111 predicted proteins | sample AntAcemetagen600_FD_179821 | JGI IMG/M metagenome (GOLD analysis project Ga0222662, IMG submission 179821) | Saline water microbial communities from Ace Lake, Antarctica - #600 | ecosystem: Environmental > Aquatic > Non-marine Saline and Alkaline > Saline | place: Antarctica: Ace Lake... | reverse complement strand
GAAGGTGTGACTTTGTGCTGACTTCACCATGTGATCCTATTGATCTGATGATTTGTGAACTACGTGATGCTTGTTATATAGTATCATTTTAGTTTTGCACAGGGGTTCTATAGACGAAAAGCTTTTGCCCTAGATTGAGAGCGGAGCGAATCAATATAGCCAAAAGGTAGACTGAACGTGTAACGTTCGATTCTCCGTGGGATCACATCATCAAAACAGAAAAACACCTAGGGTAACCTAGGTGTTTTTCTGTTTTAGTAAGTGACCTGCGTCACTTACGTGTTGACGTGATAGACGGAAACATGTTGCCCTGGCAACAGTTGGAGAAATAGTGTGTAGACACTATTTCTCGGGTCGAGAACACTTAGTAGATTATGAACGTTGCGAAATAATATACTTAGTGATTCGTGACCACAGAATATAAAACACCCCATGATACTTTCGCATTAGAAAGCAAAGAGTTTTGCTTTCGGCCTTTGTGATAGAAGGAGACATGTTTTTATTATTCTTAATACAAAATAAAAAAACCCGAACACTCGCTGATCTCTACTTGATCATACGAGTGCACGGATTTGGTAACGCCCAGCGAGCACTTCACACCGTATCAGCACGATAGTCAGACAACGATTTTGCTTGTGGATGCTTAGGAAACAGTGATTACCCAAACAGCCCCAATGTCACCAGGAAATTTGTCGCCGTAATTTCTATCAGGCGCGTATGTTAAAGACCAGTCCTTTTCCTTGAAGATGTTAGTTACAAGACTCATAAACCTGTGGATATCCATGACTTTCACAGAGCCGATGTTTTCACCATTTATGCTCAGGTCTCCGTTCAAAATCATACGCACCTCCGAAGAGGCTGTACCTATCAGTGATTTGACGATTATTTCAACTATTTTTTCAATAAGCGCATTTTCTTCAACCTGCACCTGTCTTTTGTGGTCCGCAGCCCTGGGGATTACTATTGTCATAATGGCCTCCTGCCAGTTGTTATTTATACTTACTATTTATGATTATAGTATTAATTATACGTATTGTCAATAGTGGTTAATGAGTTAATGGGAATACGTCCGTTATTCCATCAAAATCTGTGTTCTAATCAAAACCTAGAAACCTTTGAACAGTTTATTACGTGATATACGACACCTCCGACTGCAACCCTGTTCATTCTTGGCATAATTTATTATGACACGGTTTCTGGGGTTTTATCGGACGTATCCCCGTTATCCGTATCCCCATTATCCCGGTTGTTCGTTTTTTGCCTCTCATAGCTATATTTTACCATTTTCAGCTTAAAGCAACATACTTCATTATGCTATTATTAGATTTAATTATGGCTAAACAACCGACACCTTCATTTCGAAAAAAACGTGCTGACACCAAAATGGGTACTGTTGAAAAAAAATACGGGCGTGATTTTGGCGTACGTTCAGACAAAAAACTTGAAAACTTCTTAAAGGAACAAGGTTATCCTTCTCTCAGTAAACTTCTAAAAGCAAAAAATGGAAAATAGTAATCTCTCCTCACAAATACCACCTGTAGAGACATTGGAAGAGCGTTTTTTGTTTATCGAAGACCTTGTGCTACGACGTCATGTTGCATTAACATTTCAATATGTTGTATTCCTGATTGCAGTTATTGACCAGGAGGAAATTGAAGACACAACGGTCGGATCAACCATGCACAAGAGTATGATTATTCATACTGGCTCAATTATTGAGGGATGTCTTCATTACTGTCTACAAATCTACTTGGAAACTGGCAAAATCACCGAAAGTGGAGTTTTAGGTGTAGGTAAAAAACTTACTAAGCAGAAAGAACTTCATAAGATTTCAGATACACAAATACTATGCTCGGCGTTTGAAATAACAGAACCAAAGAAATACAGCAGTGACATACAATTTCAAAACTTAATGCGAGCCTGTAAAAAAGCTAGAATACTAACAGACAGCACTCTTAAAAAAGCAGACGATATTCGAAAAGAACGTAATAAAATACACTTAGCTGGTTTAGGTGAAATTGAGATGGTTTATAAAAAACTAGATGCCCAGAAAGTATTTGAGGATGCCAGTGCAATTCTTACAAGAATTGAAACTGTACTATCTAGGTAGACAGGTCAGGCGTTTTTTGCAGGTATTGATTAAATGAGGTATCTATGGCATTGTGCAGTTATTCTGGGTAACGTAACCCAATGAGTTCTTGGAGGACAATACATGAAAATGCTAACTGCACGTCTATCTATACTTCACATCATAGCTGTCGACGATAGCAGCTACAAACAAGCATATGACCAGCTCCAAAATGAGCACGAAACATGGTTCAAATGTTTGCTTCTGGGCTATCCAGAACGCTTTCAGACAGCCCTACCTGCTACATTGATACTCGGAGTTCTTTGCTGCCTAGTTGGCGGTGTTGGATACTTTTTCGAGTTCTCACAGTTTGGACATTGGAGTGTTGCAGCAGGATTAAGCTTTTTTGGAGCTTTTGTTGCCCTGCTGGTGCTTGGTCACTGGTCTAACAACTGGCACTATAACACCCCTACTGGCGACACTGACTTGAACAAGACTCAGGTAGAGCAGTATTCACGACTACCTTCTACGGTGCAAAACATCATCGGAGTTATCGAACAACATACCGACCGAAACATTTCGTTTCATTTCAGTTTTGAGGGTTTTTTCAATCCTCAAACAGAAACTGAAACGGTACTGTGGTCGCTATGGGCTGACGATACCAGTGAGCGTGGCGACTGGTGCAAACGTGTCTATTTTTGGGTTGATGGTCCTAGAACTGTTGAACTCGCTGATTAAAAGTAGAAAGAAAATGGATAATCAAGGTGAACCAAACATCGTTCTTATGGGTCCAGGTATTTTTTGTGCCGCCAACTGCTTGAAGGTCAATATCGCTTAACACGCAATGGCGACCGAGCATGGGGCGACAACCAGAAGTATCCGTTCTATAACTACGATAGGATTGGCGACTGCTCAGACGACGCAGAAATGACACCACTGCAAGTGTTGAGTGTTTAAGCAAACAAATACATTTAGCATTGCCGCTTGCCCATATTTCTGGGCAAGCGGTTTTTATTTCCTACTATCTACCCTAGTGTTTACTTGTATATAGGGTAAGTAGTACATAAACATTATCTATCAATATTATTGATGTATAAGGCTATTTTCTACACACTCAGTATCTAATGTAATATCGTTGAACACCTTATTCCACTTTTGGACTAGGTTTTCAAAGGTGTTCCACTCTAGTCCCTCTAGGCTCATGAAACCTAGGACATCGGATGTCCTAGGTTTTAATAGTTTTGTAATAAGGAAATAAATGAAGCCCTCCTCCCCTTCTTCCGAAAACTACCAAAATTTGCTACCATACCCGCATGCCAGAACTCCCCGAGGTTGAAACTGTTCGACTGCAACTCATGCGAAAAGTCCGCGGACAAACCATTGAATCAGTGGAGGTATTTCATAGTAAAATTGTTGCCCACGACGAAACTATTGACGATACGCTGCGGGGCAAAACCATTGAATATATTGACCGCATCGGTAAGTTGCTGATTTTTTCTTTTACCGGTGAAGATGATTTATTTATGCTTGCGCACCTGAAAATGACCGGCCAGTTTTTCTACGTTGACGCCGATGGCGACATTGTCGGTGGCGGTCATACGATGACAGAATTAGACCGAACAGACTTTCCCCATAAGCACTCCCGAGTGGCGTTTCATTTCACCGACCATACCACCCTCTACTTCAACGATATGCGCCTGTTTGGCTACACCAAACTAGCCACGGCCGAAGAAGTCGCTGTAGCCCGCTCAGGCTTTGGTCCAGAACCGATTAATCCTGAGTTTGACTGCGCTTGGTTTGCTGAAAAGCTAACCAAGCGTCGCACCCCGATTAAAGCTGCGCTTCTGGACCAGAAGTTTGTCGCTGGTCTGGGGAATATCTATGTCGATGAAGCCTTATGGCGCGCACAGGTGCTACCAATGCGTCTATCAAACAAAGTTACCACAGCCGAAGCGGCGGTACTGTGTAAGGCCGCGGGAGACATCATGAACGAAGCTATCGCGGTAGGAGGGACGACGTTCCAGCACTTTGTAGATACCGGAGGAGATAACGGTAATTATACCGACTATCTTCAAGTCTTTGGCCAACAAGGCAAAGCCTGTTCTCGATGTGGAGAAACTATCCAAAAGACCCGTTGCGCGGGTAGAGGGACGCACTATTGCCCTGGGTGTCAGAAATAGAAACAGAACCCCATGGTGAGTATACTCGTAGGGTTCCACTAGTTGGGGTACATAATGGTACGATATAGACTTGTAAGATGAAAAATAAGTATGTTGAAATATCTAGTAGGCCAAAATAGTGACGATGTAGGCAAGCTGATTCTTCGGGTGTCTGTAGCTGTACTGATACTTGTGCATGGTTTTTCTAAAATTATGATGCCAGCTCAGATAGACTTTATTATGGAAATGTTTACTAGTGTCGGACTACCAAGCTTTATAGCCTATGGTGTGTACCTTGGTGAAGTAGCGGCTCCAATTGCCATGATTATTGGGTGGCGCACTAAGATTGCTGCGTTCCTTATGACTGGCACCATGACTATAGTGCTTCTGGTTGGTCATACAGCTGAAATCTTCCCCGTGAGTGGCTTTAGCTGGTGGGGTATTGAATTGCAAGTATCGTTCCTGCTTGGTTCAATTGCAGTATTCTTCCTAGGGGCTGGACGATACGCACTTTCCAGCCAGCACCGAATGGACTAAGCTCAGGCAGTGGCTATGGACGTGGACATACAAATATGTTCAAACTATGCGCTCCCGCCATGATAGTTATCTAACTATCTTTCACAAACGGCTTTGCTGTATTGTCTATATCTACAACTGATACGTACCCTTGGCGTTCCATATATACATTATGCTGCTGATTTTCAGGTTTAATTGTCCTTGTTCCAGGTTAGTCTTTTTACTTAGACTGAAATAGCTGCCACTGGATGGATTACGAAGTAATGCAGTGCCCAATAACACAATAATTATAATTTTTTGCAATGATTGCACATATGACCGTATGTGCTAGCATGCAACAGATGGTAGTAACTCAAGATACTAACTCTAATACAGCCAGTATAAACTGACACAGTCTATTTTGACTGTGTCAGTTTGAGTATAACCACTCATTAATACAGTAATTATTTATATATGACAGGGAAAGCAATTCTACTCAACAAACAGATCTGGTTGGCTGTAGGTATGGTGACGTTCATTGGAGCAGTGGTCGCCAGTGGAACTGGAGCGTTCTTCTCAGATACTGCCGACGTGACTGGTAATACGTTTACCGCCGGTACACTTGATTTGCAATTGACTCAAAATGAAGGTGGAGGTAGTCCAGCTGACACGCAGTCAGCTCTTTGGAACTTTACAAATATGGCTCCTGGTGGCACACCAGAAGATTCATCAGTCTGGCTACGAAATGTCGGATCGGTTGACGGCGCAACGCTTGGTGTTGCTGTGCTATCTGGTTGGACAAACCCAAGTAATATCGCTGCACAAATGCGTATTACACAAATGACACTTGACGGAAACAATCTTCTTGAAGGTGGCGCTGGAGCAACTATTCCAGAATACTAAGCACCAACTAACTGTACAGTGACACTTGGCGGTGCAGACCGTATTACAGTAGCGATTGCTGCTGCCAGTGCTGGTGAGGTTATCTGTGTTACTGGTTCAGACTATAGTGCAGCTTGGGAAAGTTCTACAGTTATTGTGGTAAACCAAGAAGTAACGATTGTTACCGTTGGTGGACCAAACGCAACCAAAGTGATTCCGTTTCATGTAACTGCTGATAACGTAACTATTAAAGGGTTTGAAATCACTGATCCTAATGGTCGGTACGGGGTATCCATTACAAATGGTGCCAGCAATGTTGCTGTGACCCACAACGAAATCCGTGATCTTGCGACTAACCTAACTGATGGTTCTGTACAGGCAATCACAGTAGAAAATGGATCAATTGGTGGCAGTGGATATTTATTCACTCATAACCGCATTGAAAACATTGGTAATATCAACCTTGTCCAAGGTGGTTCAAGTGGTACTAGTGCGAAAGGTATTTACCTAGGCGACACAGGAGTGGCTACAATAGCATTAGATGATGTGACTATAACAAATAACATTATCGATACAATTGAAGCAGGTGTTGCAACGTGGCCTGCAGGACGTGGTGCTTACGGTATTCTCACTAATGTAAATGGCGGTGTTACCAATCTTTTGATTGAAAATAACACCATCACCAATTTGGAAGGACTTTGGTCACACGCGATTGGTCTAGAGGGTGATACTAACGGTGCAATCGTTCGCCTCAACACTATTGGTAATCTTGCTGATCATAAAGGTGGTACAGATTCAGCTGGTATCCAGTTTGAGAATAATAGCTTTGCGAGTACTGTAACAGTAAGTGAAAACAACCTGACACCAAACGTAGCACAAGGTATACGTAACTCTACAGCACTCCCTGTTGTTGCTCAAAATAACTGGTGGGGAGACTTTGATCCGTCAGATCAAATTCTTGAAGGTCCAGGGGTTGTAGATACAAGTAATTTTGCTGGTGGTCCGTTCGCTGGCCTTGTAAACGGTAACGATGCTAATGGTAACGGTTACGCTGACCTGCGTGATCTACGCGATGATGCAATTACTGGAATTACTCCTGGTCTTGACACGTACATTGGCTCAAACGACCAAGAGTTTGTGCTGGCTGTACAACTCGATGGTCCAACAACTGGAAATGGATTCCAGGGACTCTCACTCAACGATGTTGAAATTGAGTTTTCTCTAAACCAAATCTAGTCTAATTCGTATTCGTACGTATTGACGACTCATTCTCCTTGGAAGTAGCTACGGCCACTTCCAAGGAGTGATGGGGTGTGAATACATCTCAACATACATTATGTCCTTTTATACCCGTTGGTTTGTCTACAGTATCGCCACCATTGTGGCAGGAGTGGTCATTACTCTGGTTCTACTACTGCTGGGGTCGTTGTGGCCAGGGCAGCTGGGCTACGATATTCGGATTGTAGAAAGTGGTTCAATGGAACCGACCATCCCAACTGGTTCGGTGGTACTTACCAGGCCAGCAGCGAGCTATCAGGTAGGAGACGTTGTCACCTACCAACGTCGCACTGACCAGAAGGCCACCACGCACCGACTTATCGAAGAGATAGTGGTGGGTGAAGAGACAGTTTTTATGGCCCAAGGTGACGCCAACAACGTCGCTGACGTAGAACCAGTACGAGCAGTAGAGATAGCCGGAAAGGTGGGGTTCCACATACCATACTTAGGGTATGTACTGAGTTTCTTTCGATCACCACTTGGTTTTCTGGTCTTAGTCTTGATACCTGCCATACTAATTGTATGGGAGCAAGTGAACCTCATTCGTCGAGCAGTCTCTGAATCAACCCACGAGGAATAAAATACTATGCGCATTACACAACAATCATTTTCTATACTTTTAAACACCACTCTCTGTCTGAGCGCGGTATGGCTGTTGTTGCCAGGAACTGCACAGGGGTACTTTACCGATACCAACAACCTGGCCGATGCTTCGAGCTTTGCAGTGGGTACGGTGGGAGTTACCCTGACACCTGATAGCTCTCATCAAGACCTATTTGCAGACACCGTCACCGAGGTAGAGCTTGCCACTAACGATTCCAGTACTTTAACTACACAGTCACGCTTCACTTTTTCACCGCAGTCGTGTCGAACTGATTTTTATAACGAAATCCTGCTGGAAGTCACTACTGCCAGCGGTACCAGTGCAGGGACTTTTGCAGATACGACTGTATTAGAAACTGGAGTTCCTGATACATATACACTTGACGTAGTGGCATCGCTTGATTTGGTAGCAACAGCAAATGAAAGTTGTGTCATCCTCGCTACACTTGAGACTTGGCAAGCTCAATTTAATGAGCCAGACTTTGGTTTTAGCAGTATTGCTCAAGCAACTATTACTCTCACCGCACCAGACCCAATTGGTCCTCAAGAAACCACCTTTGTGGTGTTAAATGAGCTCTATCCAGCTGTGTTAAGCACGACTACTGCGCCGCTTGAGCGTGAATGGGTAGAGCTCTACAACGGAACTGCAGCCGCAGTTGATGTGGCGGGTTGGCGGATTGATGAGTTTGTTGGTGGCAGTACCACCGCTTCGGTTCGACCGCACACAATTGTGAGTTCTTGCACCAGTGTTACTCCCGTAGATCACATGCAACCGTTTGATACCACTAATACGGTGATTCCAGCTGGAGGGTTCTTGGTAGTCGAGTTTTGTGGCAGTGCACCGTATCTGTCCGATGGTGGTGATACAGTACAGTTATACAACGCTGCAAGCGCGCAGGTAGACGCCCATACGTATCCCGCAACAGCCAATGGTAAATCACATGCGCGTATACCTGACGGTGCTGCTTGGGTAGACCCAATACCAACGCCAGGTAATAAAAATACTGCTACCCGAGCTGACCTCGAAGCCGAAGGCTGGGATGTAGCTACTATCAATGAAACTCTGGCCAAGCTTAGTGCTGATGGAAGTTCCTCCCCTGAGGTGACAACCAACTCTTTGAGTGCTGTCGGAACCAATTATGTAGGCAACGTAGTTACTAAGAATATCCATGCAAGCACAAGCGTTGCTTCAAGTTCAGTGGCTGCAGAGATTGCGAGTAGTACAGCTGTGAACGCCACTACTACGTCTGACAGCAGTACTGGAACTACGTCCACATCTTTGGCTACATCGAGTCCACACACAGCTTCGACAACACCAGCAACTACGACAATAGAATCTGTACCGACAGCCGCCTCTAGTACAGCCACTACCACACAAACACCTGATGATACTGGAGATACTAATACTGCTAGTATGTCACCCGTGACCACAGTAAAACCAGCTGTCCCAGACGATATAACTACTCAGACTATGTCAAATCTGAATGATAATTCGCCAGTAGAAACAAACGAGAACGAGCCAGGTAGTGTGCCTGAAAAAGATGATGATACTACTGCAGAAATAAATACGTCAGACGACGAGCAAAAATCTACAACAGTCGATCAGTCAACAACTGCAAAGAATGACACCAAAGAAGAAGTACCCCCAGTAACCGACTCTGCTAACAACCAGGCTAATGAAATAACTAATTAGTATGCAGTACAAACTACTAGTACCAATCCGAGTCCTGATTATAAGTGTTCTGGTGAGCACTGGTCTTTTGCTGGCGCTCCCAGCAGCTGCTCAAGTCACCGTCACCGATGGAAATATAGTGGCTACCTTCTCTAGTGCCCCTTTGTTTGACGCTCCAACTACCACCACTCTAGCACCAACAGCCACTCAAACTGGAACGATTACAGTCACAAATAACGGTGTTGATACGGAGTCGGTGTTGCTCGCGGCGGTCGCTACCAGTTCGACTGGTTTAGCGGAAGCGATTGAATTAGTGGTGACTGAAGATGGACTGGTTCGCTATACGGGCACCTTTGCGGACTTTTTTGGTACTGCCTTCGTACCCTTGTCTGATATTGCTCCCGGTGCCAATAGTACGTACACCCTAACCGCTAATTTTCTCAGTGATAGTGGTAACCAGTATCAAGGAACAACCATGGCGTTTGATCTCAAAATTGGCTTCGCGAGTGGATCGGGTGTGACAAGTCCGACTGGTGGCGGCGGAAGTACCGGTGGTTCTTCTCCTTCTGGTAACAGTAATAGTCCAGATGGAATAGTAGCGGGTATTGCCACTGATGCTATGTCAGGGCTTGATACTCAACCATGGCCATTATGGGAGTCTGTGAAGACTGCTATCAGTGATGCTGTGGCTCCTAATCGTAGTGCATCTGGGTCTGATGAGCTGACCGCATCGACCCAAAACGCAGAATTAGACCAAGAAGGGGTCCCTAAAGGAATGGTTGCAGGTATCGCTGACGAGAGTATGCTTGAAAAAGTTTGTGTACCTCTCTGGTTCCTCCTTTTAGCGTTGTTGGGTCTACTAGGACGCTCTGCGCTACAGTTTTCTATTTCTACACAGATACAGTCACAAACAGATATTAGTACGTCACGCCTCACGTATGCACTAGTCACTGCTGGGTACGTGATTGCTTTATTTAGTGTACATTTACTAATAGGTATTACCCCAGTATGGGGATGGCTACTGTTTGCAGTATGGGTTCTGTATCAAGTGTATAACTACGGTTTTATTTGGCAACATACACAATTACTTGGCCGTCTGTGCTTGGCAGGACTCTTGGTTGGGATGGTTGCACTATTTGCGCTACCAACCTACGTGAACTGGCTCTGTCAGTGGTGGTAATAATCAGCCCCCACAAAGCATGTGTTGGGTTGCATAGTAGAAAAAAGGCACCCAACGGTGCTTTTTTCTATTCCTCTCCCCTACCCGCCAAAATCCTTAATAATCTCCTTTTCATTACCTGCATCAAGAGACTTCTTGAACCTAGTACCCGGCTTCCCTTTTACTCGGCTTTCGCACTCCCCCCAGGTTTGGTGTGTTTGTACTACACCGTCTAGCAGACTGATGTATGAATAAGCTTTTTGAGCAGACCTCTTCTTCGCAGCACTTCGTTCTTTGGCTTTCTCTTTGTCGTAGGAAGTGTCTGAGATGTCAAAACTGTAGTCTACCTGAGAGCCGGTATAGAGGTCAAAGCTTCCTTTGGCGGCAAAGTCTGACGCGATGGTATCTGCCCGTTCGTTGCCGATAATACCCACGTGCCCGGGAACTCTGTTCCATTCTATTTTTACCTTTTGCAGTAATGGTAGTAACTCTTGCCACAAGGCTTTATTCAGAACGTCTGTTTCAGCCTTGGTTTTCCAGCCGTTTTTAAGCCATCCAAATACCCAGCCAGTTGAGCCCTGCACTACGTACTTCGAGTCGGTATAGATAGCTACTGTCTGACTACTGTCTTGTACTACCCGTAAGGCTTCAATAACTGCCCGTAGCTCCATTTCATTGTTGGTTGTGCGTTCTTTATGTCCACCAACCTCAGTTACTGTGTCAGCGTGCGCAATAACTGCACCATAGCCACCGGGACCTGGATTGCCTTTGGCCGCACCGTCGGTAAAAATAGTTATTTTGTCGGTCATAATTGTGTCATTTTAGCACACACCTTGTGGTAGATGCGTACAAGTATCTTTTGTATCTACTCTAGACACTCTATAGGTGTACAAAAAAATCTATTATCTCTATACTGTACTGATGCAACCATCTACTATATTAGCAGACTGGAAACTTCGACCTTGTGTCATTGCTACTATGCACAAAAAAGAAATAGTCATAGCGCCTGCTCTTGCTAATGGACTTGGTATTACTACTATCGTTCCTGAAAATTTTAATACTGATACGTTTGGTACCTTTACTCGGGATATTGCCCGCACCGGCAACCAGCGCGATACAGCTTGTGCAAAGGCACAGGCTGCTATGGATATTACTGGGCTAGATTTGGCCATTGTAAGCGAAGGAAGCTTTGGGGTACACCCAAGTATGCCGTTTCTTGAAAGTAATCTGGAACTAGTCATGCTCATAGACAAGAAGCATAAGCTTGAGATCCTTGGAAAGTACCGCACCAGTGCCGTACACGTACGCAGTCAGAGTGTCTCTACAGCCGATGAAGCAGTGTCTGTAGCCCAGGCATGGGGCTTCCCAGAACAAGGGGTGATTCTTCGCACTTCTGAAACCAGTACCCGGCATATGAATAAAGAGATTAGGACACTTGATGAGCTCCATGCAGCCAGCCACAAGCTCCTTTCACGATGGTTCACCACACAAGTGTTTCTGGAGACAGATATGCGCGCCCATCGCTGTCTTGCACGAATGGATTCCATTACTGCAGCCATGGATGATCTGATACAAAATTGCCTACGCCTTTGTCCACAGTGTGCTACTCCTGGTTTTGCAGTGACTGATGTCACGTATGGACTACCTTGTAGTGCTTGCGGACAGTCAACAGAACTGGCAATGGAAACGGTGTCCTCGTGTCAAAAATGTCCTCATCAAAAGCGGATGTCGGCTATTGATGCCCCAACAGCAGACCCTGGTCAGTGTGGAGACTGTAATCCATAACGTGTCTGCTAGTGTTTGAGAATATCACTTTTTCTACTCTTCTATATATTACTTGGTGATGGTCCCGGTCCTGGTGTTGGACCAGGTCCTGGAGGTGTTGGTCCTGGTGATGTGCCTACTTCATAATGAGCAAGACCATCGGTCATACTCATGTTTGCAACCACACCCCCTGTACAATTATGGGCACCGATTGATACATTTGCACCTACAGTGACATATGAACGTCCTGAAAAGATACCTCCACATGAATCACCTGAGCCTGTCACTGTTGCACCTGCACCAATAATAATGTACTGCTCTGCAAGTATGGTGCCTACCATATCTACATTCGCCCCAATACTGGCGTAGCCATTAGTTACATTCCAGATAACCGTTGTATTTGGAGTTCCGTTAATTACCTTGAGTATTGTTCCTGCACCAAGGGTCATGTACGTACTCATATTGAAAATGAAAGCACTGTCTTGGCCCTGCGCATCAAGTGTCAGTGTGACACCTGCAGCTGTTGTAAGATAACCAGGGATATCATATACACCAGCAACGAACGTTGTGTCTGTAGTTATTTCACTGCCAGCGATGAGTACTTCTCCAAACATTGCATCCAGTGCAGACTGAGCAACAATAACCCTCTGGTGCTCATCAGGTATAACTGGTGACGACACATCCTGAGTTTGCGTTCCTGAGGTAGCACCAGCTCCATTAGTAACTGCATTGTTGTATACAACAGTGCCAGTAACCTGTGAATTTGCACCAAGCGTAACTGCTGCACCAGAACGAAGGTTCCCAGAAACTACTGAATTTGCACCAATAGTACTTGCTGCCCCCGACAGAATATCATCAGTAATGATTGTACTGTCACCAGTAGTTACCGCGGCACCAGACTGAAGATTGCCATCAATTTTAGCACCTGCACCGATAGTTATTGCTTGGTTAGCAAGGATATTACCATTGACTGTTTGGCCATCCAAAGCTGCACCAACACTTATGTAGGTATTGGCAAAAATCACCTGTTCATTAAGAGTGCCCCTAAATAAGTCTACTGTAGATGCTTGAGCGCCAGACCAGGCTGTAAGTCCAGCTCCAACAACAAGCACTGCTACAATGATGAATATTTGTTTTGTATATTTCATAGAGCTCTGTTCAGCAATGCTGAGTTATGTACATAATAATTACTAGCTTCGTCAACAGGATGCAGGAATTCTGCATCTAATAACTCTAATACTACCTGCTAGGTATCAAATTAACTAGGTATAGCCGTAACACAGCTAGACATACCAACAAAACAAACCCCATCGGTGTTTTTTTGTATTGACGCTATTTCGTCACCTCAATACTTTGCCAGACTGAATCTTGTCTGCACAACATATCCCTTGCTTGTTCTGGGTGGGCCATAAGGCGCTCGACAATTTTTTCTGCGCGCATGCTCTGGGAGGCTTTTACAAGTACTACGTCGTTTGGTTCAATCATCTGTAGGAGTTCCTTTCCTGCACGGTCTATGTCATCATACTGAAAAATAACTTTTTCACTCATACCATTCTCGAGTGCGCTCGAAGCAATCTTTCGAGCTCGCATACCAAGCGTAAGCAGAATGTCTGCAGACTCAGCTACCAGCTCACCAATACGCTCATGCTCACGCACTGAGTACTTCCCTAGCTCAAGCATGTCACCAAGCACTACAATCTTCCTGTCAACGCTGGTAAGATCCTTTACGGTCTGGAGTGCTTGTTCTGCTGCCACCGGGGAGGAATTGTACGTATCATCAAGAATAAGTGTGTCTTTGAGACCTTCAACAATACGCATACGCCCGGCTGGAGGCACGTTACTTGCCAGTGCTTTGGCTGCGTCTGCTAACGAGATGTCAAACTGCGTACCGACTGCAATAGCAGCCGCGTAGTTATAGGCATGTTGAACACCAAGCGACCCATAGACTTGAAAGCGAACCTCTTCACCAATGTGTTCAAGCATACACTCCACACCAACCGCCTTTTGGTTTTCATAAATCACTGTATCTCCACTAGCCGTGAAGTGAGATGGAGAGTACCGACTGAAGCCAAATGATTGTTGTCGAACATTCTCTAACTCTCTTCGAATTATTTCATCGTCATTGTTGTAGATAAGAACACCGTCTTCTTTTAAGGCATGCGCCAGATGCATCTTTTCGGCAATCACATCTTCAGGTGAGTTGAAATATTCCACGTGTGCGGGTACATCAGGCAATCGAGTAAGTACCACAATGTCTGGAGACATCCACTGAGTGAGGGCTTTCATATCGCCGGGTCTGTCGACACCAACTTCCAGCACCAGCACTTTTGGGTATTCTGAGTCAAAAAAGGCAGTCAAGGCTCCATCAAAGATATTTTTTAGCCATAAAAAAGGATTATTCCACCCATTTTTAAGTCCCAATATTGATAACGGTACTCCTATCTCCGAGTTATAACTTTTCTGACTCTTGCGCGCATGTACATGCTCCTTGAGCACGGTATAAATAGCATCTTTCACTGAAGTCTTCCCTACACTTCCGGTAATGGCAATAATGATTGGTTTCTTACGTCTGATTAGTATCTTGGCTTCTTGAGTCAAGATGTATACAACAATATTTTTAAAGATTTGTTTCATAAAGGTTTAGCTGAATTGTATGTTTATTTTACCATCTTTACTCCAATAACATATACCACCACAAACAGGTTGTATTGCTGTATATGCAAGGAGCAGGAAGAAAATAATTTGAGGCGTACTTGGGGTACGACGAGGATTATTTTACTGAACTGTGACGCAGCAGATGCAGTGATACAACCTGTTTGTTTAATTTGTCTACTAAAACACAGCAGATTGCTTTAGATGCGAGGCGCGGGAGGCAAAATTTTGGGAGCCGTACTTGGGGTACGGTGACAAAAATTTTACCTCCCGGCAACGAAGCAGATGAAGTAATGTGCTGTGTTTTAGCGGTCTGGGGGTACGTTGTAGTAATTGATAAGGAATTTCGTAATCTCCATAAAAGGCTCTGTCAGAGTCTCTGATGCGTACCGAACTTCTTTGGGCTCGACCGTATACAAGAAGACCAAGAACTCTGGGTCATAACTAGGGAAATAACCAAAAAATGAATGAAGGAAACGGTCATCATAATAGCCACCATTTATTGGGTCAGCTATTTGCGCAGTACCTGTCTTGGCTGCAACACTGTAGCGCTCAAGCTTTACATCACCTCCTTTCAGGGCAACATCTACCACTTCTGTAAGCATACGAGAAATAGTCACACTTGTTTCCTCAGAAAAAACTTGGTCCCCTTCTGGGTACTGCACTTCTTTTACTGTACCGTCTTGGTACTCAATTTGTTTTGCCAGATGAGGTGTGATGAGCTTTCCACCATTACCTAATGTCGATAATGCTCGAACAGTCTCAATTGGGGTCAGGGCGATACCTTGCCCATATGATGCAGTAGCATACTCAATGTCTCTAGGGGAATCGAGGTTTGCAACTAATCCATGCGTTTCATTTGGGAGATCAATCCCCGTTTCACTACCAAACTTTAAGGCTTTGAAATACTCACGAAACGTATCCTTACCCATTTCATCCACCACAAAGGCAACACCGGTGTTTAGTGACTGATTCAAAACTGCCTGCATGTCTACTGTCCCACGCGCTCGACCATCATAGTTACTAATAGTGAATGTATTCATCGTCAGCGAACCAGAGTCATAATACGTAGTACTTGGTACCACTGCTCCAGCATCAATTCCTGCTGCCATGGTAAGCGCTTTTATAATTGAACCCATCTCATATACACCTTCCACTAGTGGATTCTGGAAATCTGCAATGGTATCTACAGACCGATTATTAAGGTTAAAAGTTGGCACTACATTCATTGCATATATTGCTCCTGTTTTTGGGTTTATGATGATACCTCCAGTTAACGTACTATCCCACGTATCTTGGGTTGTTATCAGCTCCCTATCGAGCATTCTGGCAACTGTTGGCTCAATAGTAGTCACCACATCTCCTGTACGAGCTTCAGTGGTATCAAAAATAATACTTCCGAGGTTGCTGAAGATTTCAGCAAAGAAGTTTACTGACAGTCTGCTCTGATCTCGAGCAAGAATATCTTCATAGTATCTTTCTAGACCATACCTACCGGTAAGACCTGAGCCTGATTCTGCTGTATACCCCACAAATCCAATAGTCCGAGCTGCCAGGTCGTTTCCGGGGTAGTACCGCCACTGATCGCGGTAGAGCTGTACACCAGTCAATCCTAATGCAACAATCGCATCAGCCTCAGCGTTTGAAAGCTCTGATGCAACCTCAACGTACGTACGTTCTTTATTTCCGGCTCGTACTAAAAATGTATCTTTTTCCAGTGGATAGACACTGTTTAGTTGTGTAAATGTATCTTCCTCATTGGTAATACGTGAAGGATCAATAGAAAGTAGGTACCCAGCCTGTACGGTAGCAGCCGATACTTTCTCTCCACTTTTTGTAGAAAAGAATATATTCCCACGAGAGTAGAGATCACGTACGGTATGTACATACTGACGCTCTGCGCGACTTTCATACTCATCATGATGGATAATCTGTATGTTATACAGACGTATAATTAAAATGAGTGATAAAAAAAGAACAGCACCAGTAATGATGCGGATTCGTAAAATTGCGTTCTTTCTCATGTTGGTAGTATAAACTCAGGTGCACACATACGCTATCGTGCACTACCATCAGACAACACAAATGCAGGTGCTGTACGGTCAATAAATACCTTCTTTGAAGTCTGTGTGTACCCCTGCAAGGAAGCAATATCAGTGCTTACCTTGTGCTGAGCTTCAATAAATCGACCTTCTAGAAGACTAATTTCAGAACTAATCTTTTTCATCTCTTGTCCTGTTTCTGTCCGAATCACTACATGGACAATAGATGCACTTACAAAGTACATGTACGCAGCAAACAACACTACACAAATAGACACAAGGCTAATGCACAATTTTTTTTCTATCGTATGGTGTTGTTTTTTAAGCGATGTCATAGTTGTTATATTTTTTGTATCGTCCGAAGCTTTGCGCTTCGTGCCCGAGGATTATCTGATTGCTCTTCTGCTGATGGTGACGTTGGCTTCTTGTGTAGTACGAGGCCTTTCTGATCGCGTGCGTACTCTCTAAAGGTATGTTTTACAATTCTGTCCTCAAGGCTATGAAACGAGATAATCGCCATATGTCCACCAGGCTTCAAAATATCTATACCAGCAGCGAGTAGTTCTTTTAAGGCATCAAACTCATCATTGACCGCTATACGCAGTGCCTGAAATGTTTTTGTTGCCGGATGGGTTCGTTTTCGTCGATATGGTCCAGGTACAGCTTGTGAGACAATCTCGGCAAGTTGTAATGAAGAGGTAATTTCCTCTTCTTCTCGTACCTCAACGATTTTACGAGCGATACGTCGTGAGAAATGTTCTTCTCCGTACGCATAGATGACATTTGCAATGTCTTCTTCATCCCACTCATTGATAATGTCGTGTGCGGTAAATGGATAATCAGTCGGTGCGCCAAATGTCATATGCAGTGGCTCATCTTCCTGAAATGAGAATCCTCTTTTTTCTCCTGAAGAACCATCAAATTGTTCCATTCGCCAACCTAGGTCAGCTAATACTGCATCGACTGAATCAATGTTGAGTGTAGTCAGTGTTTTTTTGATGTCACGGAAGTTACTGTGTACCAGGTGAATTGTGGCTTTGTACTCACTTTGCAGGTGGGCATTTGCCTCTATAGCAGTCTTATCTGCATCAATGCCCACATAGGTACCAGTAGCTCCGATTATCTTGAGAATTTCTTCTGCATGACCACCACTACCTAATGTGCAATCAACAACAACCGAACCCTTTGAAAGGTTCAGCTGTTGAGTTGCTTCATGTTGTAAGACCGTAATATGACGCATAGCGAATGAATTACGTGGCTTGCTCATCTGTCCAAAATCCCAACACAAACTGTATGTCTGTATTATTTTGTTTCGAGTCGTCGTACGTCAATATCTGGCTGCAAACAACTCATGAATCGTCAGTGAATATGTATTCACTTCCTCATCCTTCGTTGTTTTCGCACAGATCTTGACATACTTTAGATCTCGATGGGATTCTAGACAGACTCGATGTCTGGTAGATGGCTAGGAGCCTATGTAAGTAGACTCCTACAGGACGCCGATGTCCCCAAGTTTCTCAGCAAGCTGATCTGCCTGGGATTCAATACGACGTTTGTATTCTTCCCATTTATTCTCATCCCAAATTTCAATACGATCATGGATTCCTGCAAGCGCGACTTTACCGTCGAGTCCTGCGAATTCCTTCAAAAAATCTGGAACGAGAATACGTCCAACACTATCTACCTCCACTTCAACAGCTCCCGAAAGGAAGAATCTGTTAAAGCTTCTCGTATCCGATTGTCCCAGTGGCAACTGACCGATTTTCTCGGTAATCACCTGCCACTGTTTCATTGGATATACAAAGAGACAATTATCAAGACCACGTGTGACAACAAGCTTTCTCCCAAGTTCCTTCCGCCATTTAGACGGCATGGATAGCCGTTTCTTGGGATCCAATGTGTGCTTGTATTCGCCAATTAACATAATTTTGATAGTTTTGAGTTGGTCTGAAGACCGACTGCTACGAGTAAACTCGTTATATAGGTGTCCAAACCAACTCGTCCCTGCATACTTCTTTCAAAGTATACCACTATCTCCCACCACAAGCACAGTATATACCACTTCACCCCACCGTCCACCACAGTTATACACACCCTCCCCCTACATAAGATATACATATCTTACAATTTAACCCAGTAAACTAGCCGTATATACAAACAGCTCAAAATACCTAGGTATTTTGAGCTGTTTGTATGCATACCTATTAAATATCGACCCTATCCCACCGTATTTAAAGTATGGCTGTACGTAAGCCTTATTTAGCTGGTGTGTATATAGTGTTTATTTTGATATACTGGCACTGCAACATGAAGAAATTATATATACTCAAAATTGGCGGTAGTGTGGCTACCTACAAGGATAGTACAGACCACACTATCCGTCAGGACTTGCTAACAAGTATTTTTACTGAAATCGCAACTCTACAAACTACCCGTAATTTTGATTTACTTATCGTGCACGGTGCAGGTGGTCATGTACATCATCTTGCCCATACCCATGGGCTCAAGACTGGAACGTTCGATGACCCAATAAAAGTAGCCGGAGCTTTAGAAACACAGAACGCTGTAGCTACGCTGCATGCTGAAATTATAAAACTAGGAACTACTGCCGGTCTACCTCTGGCAAGCATCCCAACACACACAGTTATCGGTCAAAGTGATGCTAAGATAGACTCATGCGATACATCGGGGATTACAGCCGCGCTTGAACAAAATAAAATCCCCGTACTCTACGGAGATATGGTCGAGGACTCAACGCTTGGAATGTCCATCTGTTCTGGTGATGCAGTTACTGCACATCTTGCTACCCTACTACCAGTGACACATATATTCTTTGCGACTGATGTTGATGGCATCTACACGACAGACCCACACACCAATCCAGACACTACGCTGGTAGAAAACCTAACCTTCGCTAAGATGGAAAGTATGATTACCCTTACAGAATCACATAATGCTGACACCACTGGTGGCTTACAGGGAAAAATGAAAGAATGTACCCAACTTTTCAACACCTCACCAACGCTAGAAGAGATACACGTCTTTAATGGTCTGACTGAAACAAACTATCACCGTATACTGACTGCTGTACCATTCCCACACACTTGTATTGTGACATAAGTAAAGCGCCCTCCATGTTTCCATGTTTATATAAGGGCGCTTTTTCCCAGAGCTAGCACCTGCTGTAGCACTGGCAAGGTTTCAATTCTGAAAAAATCAGTCTGGTCATTCATAGTGACGACTTTTGATTTAGTCAGCCATATACCATGCTCTACGTCAGTATCATTTGGAGTTGCTGTAAACTCTTTACTGACAACAACCCATGATATGTATATAGGAATTCCGTGCATGAAATCAGTAAGTGGTTCAATAGACAAAAGAATATCACCCAAAAGCTCCACCCCGACCTCTTCATAAATCAGTCGTGTGATAGTTGCGCGTACACTTGTATCGCAGCCCTCTCTGGTCTCAGATGGGAACGCCAGCATCCCTTTAATTTTAAACACACGAGGCTTATCTGTAAGCTCTCGTAGGAACAAGAATCTTTTAGTTGTGCGACAGTACACAACCAACACAACGCCATATAAGGCGTTGTCAGTGCAATCATTTTGCATAGTCAACCCTCCTTGTTGGCTTAGAGTCTACAACATACCCTAATATTTAAAGGTTACACAATCATCATCTCTGACCCCCAAACAATCGTGCACTTGGCTTTGCGTAGGTGATAATTTCTTCTAAATGCTGTGGGGTGAAGTCTGGCCAGAGTACTTCTGTGGAAATATTAGTGTCAAGGGTAACCCTTAACACTACTTGGTTTGTGTATAATAGGGTATGAATAAAAAAGTAACTTTGGTGGTGTTTGGTCTTTTATTAGTGGCCTTTTTTTATACCAATAACGTAAAAAACGTTTCTGCTCAGGCTCCATGCGGGAACATTATTGAGACTTTTGGTGATGACGAGAATGTAGAGCCAATCGCAGATTGTGATAATCCATTTGGCATACTATTGCCAAACCCAGATTTAGTTGTAACTTTTGGATCAGTTGAACTTGTTGATGGTGGTTCATACCAACTAATTGGTGAGACTGCATTAATTGAATTTCCAAATGCTGAAGGCAATGCTTTATTTGCTTCAATGTACAGACATGCTGGTGAAGACTACTACTCAGAAGGTCTATCTGGAGCGTATACATTTACCGCAACCGGTACGTATACCATAGTTGTTGATGAAATGGACTTAATGTTTTCAAGTGTGTTTAAACGCCTAATTTCTAAGTTTATTCCAACTGCTCACGCTGCGGCTGGAGATAGAACCTCAATTACTTTCACTATAACGGAGGAGGTTGTTGAACCAGAAATTGATCCACTGATACTCCAGTATGCGCCTGTCCTTTATATGCATGAGGATGAGGATTATTTTCCCATGAATGTTGATTCGTTTGTAAGTGACAGTGCGCTATGGGACGACCGAGGCGTTTTAACGGACACACAAGTACAAACAGCTGAAGATCTTACTTTTACTGAATTTGAAACTCTTATTGATGGTGGAGAAGATACTGAAGATTATTATCTTGCTTACAGTGACCCTAATAATTCGAAGTCAATTGATCTGGTTGCAGCAAAACAAAAATATGACTTAGCACGTAGTTCGGGAGAAGCAACGACGACGGTGTATGTACATAGAATGACTGACGATTACACTGATGATGGTGGCGTAAAACACAGTTTCATCGTTCTTCAGTATTGGTATTTTTATGCGATGAATAATTGGGCCGAGCTCGGTGGTAGAAACAACCATGAAGGTGATTGGGAGTCGGTGTTTATCTTCTTGGATGCTGATACTGAAGATCCCATGTATGTTGCGTATTCTTCACACTTGAATGATGGAGACCCTACGGATGGTATTTTTCAATATGATTCGGTGCGTCGGAGCTGGAATGGTGACGATTTAGTGTTTGATGAGGATAATGTTGTTAGTTTTGTTTCCTTAGGTTCTCATGCTAACTATTCAAGTAATAATAACGGTATTCATAAAGTAGACCTTTCCTTTAGTGACGCTACTTCAGAAATTGGCACCATCTTAAGTGAAGGCAACTTAAATTTTAGAGAAATTATCTCATCTATTTCTCCTAGTTGGATGCAATATATTAGTAAATGGGGTGCTGATACTACACAGGCTGGCTTCGATGGCCCCCAAGGTCCTGCCTATACGGCCCCTACCTTTGGAGAAGAAACTAGTTACGAAAATAATTAGTCTTCTTCTAAAAAAGACCAAACGTATATACCATTCCAGGTATAAAGAGCACTATAAATAACATAGGATAATATAGCTTAACTCGGGTGTGCTCAAATGTTTTTCTTGTAAGGATAATCAGAAGTAAATAATAAATAGCTAATCCAATCCAAGCACCGATGGTGCCAAGTAATTTGTAACCATACGCAGAAACAAAAATTCCACCAGATGAAGATATGAGTCCAGAGATAATTTGATTTGTAGTTAGAGTATCTATGCCCGATGTATATAAAATACTGTTGTACATAGAATAAATAATTGATAACCCAAAAATACAAAAAATAATCAGCCAAAACCCCCTCCTCCGATACCAAGGAATATGTGCTTCTAAAATCTGTTGAGCATCAGCATTTTTACGTAAGTTTTTCATATATCTTTACTATAGCAGTTTTACTAGTATTTTTTTACTAATAATACATACAGCCGGAATATAGTGGTATGGTATTGTTGAAGATCTTTATTCGCTTCGACACTAAGTGATGAGGCCATGTTCTTAGGCGTATGAAATTGTTTCCAATCTCGTTTGTCTGAGTTAGTGTCAAGGGTTACCCTTGACACTAACTTATCCTATCTCAAACTAACTGTTCAGTATAGTTGGAAAAATCAACTTGGACCTCAATTAAGCGTCCTTCTCGTACCCTTCGTAGTAATAGGACTGATCTATGCCTTTAAATATTACATCTTTGTCATTTACCTTGTCTGTTAGGTTATTTGAAAGTAGTGTCCGTATTTCTAAGTCATTGATAGTACTTCGCTCCATGGCTTGAAAGTAAAGTGCTTTGTCAATATTTTGCCAATGCACCACTTTGCCCAGTCTTTTTTTCAAAATCATATCAAGCCAGATGCGCATTACTCGCCCGTTTCCTTCCATAAAAGGGTGTGCGATATTCATTTCAACATACTTTGCAATAATTTCTTCCAAAGTATCCTCAGACATTTTCTCAACTTTTGGTAAGATGTCATTCAAATATAAGGCACTCGCAAATCGAAAACCGCCCTTTGAAATGTCATGGTTACGTATTTTTCCAGCAAAATCATATAACTCACTAAACAAATACTTGTGTATCTCCTGAAGTCCTCGTGCCGTACCAATTTCAATTTTATCAATATAACCCGTTTCAAACAAACTGTATGCTTTTCCCAAACTCTTTTTGTCTATATCTCTTGTATCCATTTGGTATATTATACCATTTTAATCTCCTTCATTTAACCTTGTGAGGCATTACACCCTTTGCTGGCGGAGTTGCTAATGGTTCGAACCACCATATGTAGTGTCAAGGTTATAGTGTCAAGGGTTACCCTTGACACTATAACCCTTGACACTACATCATGCACTACGTGCATATTCTACTAAGTGTTCTCGAATCTTACAGATTCTATTCAGGTTATCAGTATTTCTGTTCGCAAGCTCCAGAAATGCTAGTCAACCTCTTGCAAAGCTCCAAGTATTCGCTTCTCACCCGCCTCACGTCGTTGGCAAGCCAACATTGTTCCGGCTCGGGCAACTAAAAAACAGTGCGTAGGCACTGTTTTTCTTAACGTTGCCCACCAAAGAGGCGGGTTTCTGGCTTTGCGTAGGTGATAATTTCTTCTAAATGCTCTGGGGTGAAGTCTGGCCAGAGTACTTCTGTGGAGATACAGACTGACTGCAGGGACTGGATTGGCATAAAGCCAGAAGAACGCCACTGTGACAACTTCCCTTCCGCTGCAGGCATACCGGTGCGAATGACAATATCAGGATTAGGAACTCCAGCTGTATCTAGAGCATCAGCAATAGACTCTTTAGAAACCTCAATATCTTTTTCTGTAATCTTTGAAATTGTACGAACCAGCTCGTCAGAACCTCCGTAGTTTAGGGCGACTTGTAGCACTAAACCAGTATTATCTTTAGTGTTCTCTTCCAGGTTTTTCATTGCCTCTTGTAGCTTTAAAGGTAACATTGTCCTGTCGCCAATAAACAATGCCTTCACGTTACTTGTGCGGAGATATTCTGATTCCTTTTCAATGTATGTGCTGAACAATGACATCAACGCATTGACCTCTGTTTCATTTCGCTTCCAATTGTCAGTTGAGTACGCCCATAGAGTCAATGAAGTCATTCCCACCTCACCAGCATACTGCACTAACTCTTTCACGCGTCGTGCTCCTGCACTATGCCCCTTAATACGTGAAAGGCCCTGGAGTGTTCCCCAGCGTCCATTACCGTCCATTATGATACCTATGTGAAGTGATCGTTCTTCCTTCATTATGTGTTGCCTGATACAACTACAACAGATGGGTAAATGTTACGCTTCGCGTAATCGAGTGAGAACAAAGTCTTTATCGAGGGTACTTAAGAACCAGCCAACTTTTGGACCGCTCTCTTTTCCAAGAAACGCTAGATAAAGTGCGGTGAAGAATTCTTTTGGTGACAGACCAGACTCTTCCTTAATATCGTGGGTAAGCGCATGAATCGCTTGTCCATCGGTAGAATCAACTCCTTCAAGCTTGTCGGCAAATAATACTAATGCTGACTTTTGCTCTGTAGTAATAGCGGCAGCTGCTTCTGGAAGCGTATCCTGCAATGCAAAGATAAATTTCTCATCTGCGTAGCCATTAAGCCACTTCTTTGCATACACAACCCGCATGTCGATTTCTACTCTATCCTCAGCAGTAAGTTCAGACTCTTTCATTTTTGCTACTTCTTCATAAATATCCATGTGTGGCATCTGTACGAGGAATACAATCTGTGAAAACCGGGGCAAAAAGCGTTCATGCATAGCCGCTCGCTCTTCTGGTACATGCGAGAACTTAAATACTTGCGAGTCGTCATCGGTAATGCCACTCCACACTTTTTCAGCTAGTCGGTCGTAGGTATCAAATAGTACTGGTATAGCGTCACCTTCTGGATCAAAATTTATCTGGCGGTTAATTGGAGTTTTAAGCAAGAGTAGTCGCAGAATATGTGATGGCAAGAGCGCAACCATGTCTTTGGCAGTGGCTGCGTTCCCCTTTGAGGATGACATTTTTTTACCACCCACCAGGAAGAACTCATTAAACACACCGTAAGGAGGCATATGGTCTAACACCTGATTGGAAATAGCTTCTGCCACCTGTCGCGAACCACCTTTAGTATAATGGTCTTTTCCACCCCCTTCAAAGTGCACACCATTAGCCATAAACTTAGCCGCCCACTCTGGCTTCCATGGCAGTGATGCATTGCCGTTAAATGGTGAAATACGTCCTTCATGACCACATCCCTCGGCCCAGTCAATCGTGTCAGACGAGCACGTGTATCCCACAGTTTCACCATCAAAGTCAGTGACCGTAGTTGCACTGAGGTTGCCACATTTTTCACAAACAACGTTCAACGGATACCAATTTTCAGGCTTTTCACTGCCTGATACTTCTTTATAAATAGCACGCACAACAGCACGTTTTTCTAGAATGAGTCGGATAGCGTCGTTCATCTTCCCTGATGCGTAGAGTTCTGTTGCACGGTAGACTGTCGCCCCAAAACCAATCTTATTCACAACTTCTACATATTCCTGTCCATAGAGCTCAGCAAAATTATCATACCCCTCTACCGGAGATGGAATTGAGTACAGAGGACGTCCCATGTACTGCTGGTATTCAGCCTCATCGAGATAGCTTGGAATACCATCCATTGGGTCGAAGTCATTTATCTCAAAGCGAAACTCTACCTTGATACCGCGGTCATTGAGAATATCAGCAACTATCGCGTGCAAGGCTGCACTGCGAAGTGACCCAACATGCACCCTGCCTGAGGCAGTTTTTTCATCACGCACAATAATAGGCTCCCCAGAATCAATAACATTCTGATACCGCCGCACCACCTCATCTGCAATTTTATCAGCCCAAAACATAGTGACGCTATTCTAGCCTTAATTACCCATTTTGCAAAGAAAAAACAGTAAGTGAAACTTACTGTTTTTTCTAAATTTTCTAAATTCAAAGAAGACCAAAGTGTGCAATAAAAATTTTGTGAGCGGTACTGACTGGTACCGTAAACAAGTATGAGCTACACCAACGAATGCAACAACTGTTGAAAGAGTCCAAGAAAGAAGCAAACCCAACAAAGTACCAAGTGTAACAGAAAAGAGTCATTGCTGAAATAACAGAGGCGTACACATTTAAAAGTGCAGTATCAGCATTACGAGCCGGAGCTACTTATGCACAAATGCTTACAAGACAAGACCTTGTCTTGATTAAACGAGTTCAATTATATCTGTAAATCTTCTAATCTTTCAAATACTTTTTTATAATCTTGCTGCCAGTTTTCATGTAAGGATAGTGTGTTTTGACGACTGCTCTTGATTTTTGTCTGAAACCATATCACACGATTAGTGTCGTATACATAATGATCACATATGTATATAGAACACATCACCAAGGCGTTTATTTTTGTATCTGGAGCTATATTGAAGAAGTAGATATCACGACCAATATAGTCATCATGACTATTGGTTATTGTATAAGAATGCTCCATATCTATGATACGAGTCTCCTCCGGTAGCTTGGTATACACAATAGATCCATCCTGAACAGAATAAAACTGTCCTTCAGTTTTATTGTTAAAGAAATACTTGTATGAAAACTGTGTAATATTGCTTGGTTCATATACTCTCACATGAGTATAGTCTGAACTACAATCGCTTTCAAAAGGAATAAAATTATCTTGACATACTAAAAAATCAACACTGTTTCCTGAATAAGTGTGTGTCATATACCAAGGTATTCTATAACTAGCATCAGCAATGGTTTGTATATGATATGTGGGTAGTTTTGTAAGTGTTAATGTCAAGAATACAATTACCAAAAAAATTCCTGAGAATATATAAAAAATCCTTCTTTTAAATAAAAGTTGCCCGATTTTGTTACTCAGCAATATAAGCGCTATAACTAGAGAGTATGCACTAAGGAAGAGGTACAGTTCTGGTTTGAATAGATAAAAAGTATGTTTTCCAATACTTGATGTCATTAATAACCCTATGCCAGTAAAGAAAAGGATCGGAGCGGCGATGAAACACATTAAACGAACTAAACTTAATGGAGATTTTTCAATTTTTTTCATATTTTCAATTATAAGACACATTTCTGTGCTTGTTAAGAATATCAGCCACTATCGCGTGCAAGGCTGCACTTCGCAATGAACCAACATGCACCTTCCCTGAAGCCGTTTTTTCATCACGCACAATAATAGGCTCCCCAGAATCAATAACATCCTGATACCGCCGCACCATCTCATCTGCTATTTTATCAGCCCAAAACATAGTGACGCTATTCTAGCGCTAAATGACCATTTTGCAAAGAAAAAACAAAAGAACGACATGTACACATGTCGTTCTTTTGTATCAATATTCTCTAAATTTCAAAAGTGCTTTAGCTACTAGGAGCGCAAGGAATTTTCCTGGAGACGTACGTGGTGGTACGTTGACAGAAAAATTCTGTAGTGCGACAAAGTAGATGAAGTGCTTTTGGGATTTAGTTAGGAAATTTTTAGTAGTTTGTACTTCTGTTTGCCTGCTGGCGTCTCAAAATCAATTTCATCTCCCTTCTCTTTACCCATCAATGCTTCTCCAAGTGGTGACAGGTACGACAACTTTTTGTCTTGAATATTTGCTTCTTCTGTCCCTACAATCGTGTAGCAAATGTTTCCTTTGTCCCCAGTTTTTTGAATACATACTTCATTACCTAGTCCAACCACGTCACTTTTGTCATGTGTAACAATTTTTGCTTCCTTGATTACTTGCTCGAGGTGTGCGATACGCTCCTCAATTGCTGCCTGCATGTCTCGAGCTTCTTGGTACTCTGCATTTTCAGAAAGGTCTCCCAGACTTCGTGCGTACTCAAGTGATTCTGCAACTTCCTTTCGTCGTACGGTCTTTAGATGATCTAATTCTATCTTTAATTCGGCGAACTTTTCTTTGGTCAAATATGCTTGTGTGTCATTCATATAAAATTTGTTTGTGCTAATTATACGCAGAAAAAGTGGTGGGTCAAATACGAGAGTTTTCCACAGGTAGATTTTACTCAATTTCTTCTTGGGGCACTGTAACTCCCAAGTACTCAGGTGCGTTTTCATGCATCCAATCCATAATGTCTCCCATGAGTTTTGTTCCTCCTAAACTGTTGGTGTACGGGGCATTCTCCATGAGCACCACAAAAGAATACTGAGGATCTTCGTATGGCCAGTACCCGGCAGCCCAGGTATTTAAACGGGTTTTTGCAGAGTCAAGCTCAGCAGTGCCAGACTTTGCAGCGATTTTAACATAGGGCTTCTCAAGCGCACGAGCGGTTCCTCGTGGATAATAGGTAGTCATGTACATACCTTCACGCACTACATCTAGACTAGCTTGATTCAGAGGCACATCAACATACACCGGCTCTTGGTCCTTTAAAATGTGTGGTTCAAAGAAACGTCCACCGTTAGCAAGTGCGGCATACGCGACGGCAATCTGCAATGGAGTCACCTGCCAGCCAAACTGACCAATGGAAGTCTGGTAGGTATTACCCAATCTCCACGGCTCATCAAATACCGCTTCTTTCCATTCTGGTGATGGTACGGTTCCTTCTTGTTCATTGGCAAGTATCACACCAGTTTTCTTTCCAAATCCAAACAAATCATAATACTCATTCATCTTGCGAATACCTAGACCTACTTGATCACCAAACCCACCACTGATGTAATAAAAGTATACGTTTGATGAAAAAGCAATTGCTTCTCGCATATCCATTTCTCCATGTGCACGCCAGTCAGTGAATCGTGCAGGATTGCTTGGATCCCAGGGATTAGGGATGACAATTTCACCAGTACTCACAATAATCTTTTCTGGACTGATTATTTTTTCCTCAAGTGCTGCATACGCTAAAAATGGTTTCATAATCGACCCTGGAGTGTATACACCGGCCAGGGTTTTGTTTAAAAACGGGAAACGCTCATCATTGTTGTATTGCACTATAAGGTCAACATCATCTCCATCAGCCATTACTTCTGGGTCGTATGATGGATAGCTACTCATAGCAACAATTTCACCGGTACGTACGTCCATAATGACGGCTGCACCACTTCGAGAGCCTGATTGTAATGTGGAGGTCGCAATGATGTCATGCATAGCCTCAGAGAGGCGTATATCCAGTGAGAGAGTAATCTCGTTGCCTGATATAGGTGCTTCCACGATGTGTTCACCAATAACTTCCCCATGTGCATCTGTCTCAATAAGCTGTTGTCCATTACGTCCGCTTAGTTGTGTATTGTATGAAGCCTCAACACCATTACGTCCAAGGTACTCAGTACGAAAGTAAAAACCTTTAGTATCTTTCAAGGGGTAACTTACATACCCAATAAGCTGACCTAGCCCTTGTCTATCTGTATAGGCTCGAACAGGAAATGAGTAAACACCTTCTTTGTCTGGTTCATTCCATGCCAACAGTTCACGGTTTCGGTCATACACCACACCTCGTTCAGCAATGATGACTGTTTCGTTTAGGCTGTTGTTCTCACCTATATCTCTAAATTTTGCACCTTGTGTAATCTGCAGGGTAAACATTTTACTTAAGAACCAGAGGGCAATGAGCACAAACACAACAGCAACAACACCAACGTTGTATCTGGTAATGGGTAGCTCTCTTCGTCCTTCCATACGCCCTTGATTAAACAATGGTAAGTTAGAAGAATCCATGAAAATCTCTTCAAACGCTACGTCTTTCTTTTTTTTACGTTTCCAGAACATTGACTATTGATTGTACACCCAAAGAGATGGATGTAGCCACTGCACTAGCAGTAGTCCTACAGCAGTAGCTAGTGTATATATAAACAATGTATCGCTAGCGTACCCAAAATACGCATCAATGGTGGCGGCTAGTATTACTATCTCCAGTCCTCGATACACTAAAATATATCCAGCTGCACCAACTATAAAAAACCAGACCGGGCCTGTAAATGCACATACAATAAGCAGACAAAATATACCAATACGGAGAATGCTATTCTTCATACATGCTGGTGCTAGTGGTAGAAGTAGTGGTTATGTCACTACTACTGCTGGTTGTCCCAAAATTAGTATCAATGAGTATATCTTCAGGCACAGGAACATAAAAAACTGTGGTTATGTTTTTATCTAAAATAATCTGTGCGTCTTCAAAAGAGATATTTTGAAGCGGTGTGACCCCGACAGATACCAGCCGAATACTGGCCATAGGAATTTGTGGTGATACATACCCATACTGTTCTGGGCGTGATGGCTCAGACTGTACAACACTCACTACACCATATATCCCTGAGGTCACGGCCGGTAATACCACCAAATCCCCTTCAGACAAGGTAATACCTTGTGGTACACCAACCCGTAGCTGACCACCACCCATACCGACTGCATTTGTGTAAATATCTGGCCCAATAATATACACCGTTGCTTCAAATCCAGCAGTAGTTGCAAGCTCCACCAGCGCAGTATGGGCAGTTGCATTTTTTACAAGACCTATCACAGTATTTTCTCCGATATATACCGGAGCACCAACGACAATACCGTCTTCTACACCTCGATCAAGCATTAACGAATCATAGGGTAACGCTCCTGGTCGACCGATAATCCCTGCTAGGATACGTTCTTCACCCTCATCTCCAAGAAGACTGCGTAACTCCCTGTTTTCATCAGCGAGTATTTGTACTGTCAGATGATCACCACTGGTTGCAGCCAGATTTGATTGCAATGTGTTTATTTCAGCCAGTAATCCTGTTCGGTTACGAAAATATTGTGGCAAATTTCCTCCTGATTCTGCCAGCCAGTGCTTAGTTATATTGACTGGTGCCACCACAATAGATACTGCTATATTTACCACTCTAGGAACAAAAAAAAGCACAGCTATACAGGCAACAGTGACGAGTATAGTTTGTATAATTCTTTTATTCTGAGAGATACGGTGAGAGTTCACCCTCGTTATCGACGAGAATTTCTTCATATAAATCTAGGTTCTCTAATACTATACCAGTTCCTCGTACAACAGCACGTAATGGGTCTGGCACAATAAACACTGGGACCTTCATCATGTCTTCAAGTAGCGATGCCAGCCCTGGAACTAATGCTCCACCACCAGCGATATGGATACCTCGTTGCATAACATCAGACAGTACCTCAGGAGGGGTTTTTTCAAGCACCACCCGTACTGCTTCTACAATTGAGTCCATAGAAGGTGAAATTGCCTGCCGGATGTCTGTATCGGTAATAATTACTTCACGAGGTAATCCCGTTACAACATCTCGACCACGGACAATCATTTCTTTTTCATCATCACTCTGGAAGATAGATGCCAGGAGCACCTTTGCATCTTCGGCAGTTTTGTCACCTACAAGCACCTTAAATTGATCACGGATATAACTCACAATTGCTGCATTGATATGATCTCCTGCAACTCGTAGATTTTTGGCGACAACAATTCCGTTAAGCGAGATAACTGCAATGTCAGTATTTCCACCTCCAATATCAATAATCATGCTCCCGATAGCTTTACCAATAGGAAGTTTTGCACCAATAGCTGCTGCCATAGGTTCTTCAATTAAAAACACTTCTCGGGCACCAGCATTTTTGACCGCATCGCGTGCTGCTCGCATCTCAACGTTTGTAATCCCAGACGGGACACCAACCAGCACACGCGGTGCGATAATGCTCCGCATGTCATTTCGGACTTTCCCAATCAGATACGCAATCATTTCTTCAGTCACCTCAAAGTCAGAAATAACCCCATCCACCAACGGTCGAATCACTTCAATATGGTGTGGAGTGCGACCAAGCATTGCTTTGGCTTCATTACCTACCGCAACTAATTGCCCAGTCTTTTTATTGACCGCAACAATAGTAGGTTCATTGAGCACAATTCCTTTCCCCTTGATGTACACCAGTGTATTTGCAGTTCCAAGATCAATACCAATATCTGTCGATACCATTGCAATCAATTTATCTATGCGTTTGAATATTCGTTTCATCATAACGGTACTTAGTCTATGAACTTACTGTAGAGTTCTTCCTCTGTTATGTATGACACTTCCCCTGTCTTTCGTTCTACTACCTCAAACTTTCCTTCCTCCTTCATTTTTTTACTTGCAACGACGCGATACGGCATACCCAGCAAATCTGAGTCAGCAAACTTCTGACCAGGGCGAAGATCACGATCATCATACAGCACTTCTACACCCCGCCCTTGCAAGGCTGTATAAATACCATCAGTCCAGTCTTTAATTTCTCCATCGTCTCCATTAAGACCAACTAGGTGGACCTGGTATGGCGCAACTGATTCTGGCCAGACAATCCCCTTTTGGTCGGCAAACTTTTCAACAATCACCCCCATCATTCGGGTAATACCGATACCATACGACCCCATCCAGACCGCTGTCTTTTCTCCATCTTCTTCATTAAAGAAGAGACCAACCTCCTCCCCTTTTTGTCGTCCAAAGTTAAATATATTCCCTACCTCAGCTGTTTTCGTTTTTGTGAGCTCATCTGGAGACACCCCAAGCTCTGTACATACTTTCTCACTATATACCTCTTCATTTATAGCCACTTTTTTCTTTTTGTTAATGTAGGAAATATCTTCACCAGCATCACAGATTGTCTGGAATTCATGACTGAATTCAGTAAATGCACCTCCGGCAGCAAACGTAATAAAGGTATCGTCTCCAACACCCATACGTTCAAAGCACTTCATATACGCAACCTTACTCGCCTCATAGTAGGCGTTATGATCTTCTTCATTCCTACTGAAAGAATACGCATCTTTCATGATGAATTCACGACCACGCATCATGCCACTTTTTGCACGTAATTCATTACGTAACTTGTTCTGGAATTGATAGATACTAACAGGAAGATCTTTGTAGCTAGAGATATGATTTCGCATCATGTTCGCCAGTGGCTCTTCATGACTCCAGGCTAAACCAACCTCACCACCAGCTTTAAGTTCTGATTTGAACCACACGTCTACAACGTCATCGCTCCAGCGGCCAGTCTTTGCCCACAGTTCTTTACGCTGCAGGTTTGTAGCAATCATTTCTTGCGTATCAATTGCATTCATCTCCTCACGCACAATTTGTTTAATTTTTTCCACCACTCGAAGTCCCAGTGGCAACAGCTGGTACACCCCAGCCATTTCTTTATGAATATACCCAGCACGGATTAGAAGCTTTGCGTTCTTTGCTTCCTCATCAGAAGGTGCCTCTTTCAGCGTCTTTGTAAATAGTTTAGATTGTCGCATAGTAGTTTTGTTTATGTATATAAAAGCACTGTCTCTTATTTGACGTACCTCATGGGATTGTTACTACAATGTAAAATAAAATGTATCATATCAATCATATAGAGAAGCGCTGAAAGCACCCTCCTTAGTCCCACTATAATACCCCTACTTCTCTATTCTGACAATTTACTAAAAATATTCCCAGAGACTGCTTTTATTATACGTCTCTAATTTGCACTAGTCCCTTTATCGACACCACTAACCAGACTACGTTCAGTATCACAAACGGCACACTTCCAAGCAGGACTGAATACACCACCAGAAGCACTGAACCAACTGCATTAATAGCATCATATCTCCAAGAATCTACAGTCAGCTTTCCCGCTTGATTGAGTAAAAAACCAACCAGAATAATCTCAGCCACTAACACCCCCAATATCGTTACGTAATCTATAGTGTATATTATACTCCTGCATATACTGTATACTATAATAGTAATCAGAAAATATGAATGAAAATAATACAACTCTAAATAATGCATTGGTAATTTGGTGGTTTTTTACGTGGAGGTCTGTCGTTGTATATTTTGTCATGGAGCTAATAAACTTTGCAGTAACTACATACATCTCACAAAACATACTAGTGGAAAATATACTAGGATCGCTCACAATCATAGTAATTATATTTACACAGGTGTATTTTGTTAAAATGGCATGCAACCGAAACTACAAAAATTTTAGACTTTCCTTCACTCAGAAGTAGAATATTACTGCACACTACCAAAAAAAAAGACCCCATATGGGGTCTTTTTCGTTAAAAAATATTGATTAAAAGATTTTTAATATATCACTATAGGCAACAGCAATCATAAGGAGCATAAGGAGCATAAAACCGATCAAGTTTACTCGAGCAACCCACACTGGGTTAATAGGACGTCGTGTCACAGCTTCAATACCAACCATCACCAAGCGTCCTCCATCAAGGGCTGGGAACGGTAACAGGTTGATGACTGCTAAGTTCAAGGAGATAATCGCCGTGAACATCAATAGCGAGGTGACTCCAAACTCTGCGGCATCACCAACCAGACTTACAATACCAATTGGCCCAGCAACCTCAGAGAAGTTCGCAGTTCCCTGCACACTCTCTACAACAAGGGTGGTGATACCAACCGTAATTGCTCCTAATGACTGTACTGTCATAATAGATGCATCATACAATGCGATATGGATTGGTTTCTGTATCACCTCAACGAGCGAAAGTGCAACCCCAACAGCAGCTCGCTCTGGACTATCTGGGATAATACCAATCTGTGGGTCGATACTGATTTCCTGAGATTCTCCTCCACTTAAGAAAGAAATAATAACTGCACTCTCACTGTGTCGCTGGATAAAATTGCTAAAGGAGGCAGGGGTCAATGCTGTAAGCTCGTTCTCACCGGCTGACAGGCTAATAATTTCTGCTCCAATGGGTAGTAACGCCAGGTCTGCTGGTCCATCTTTCACTACATGTGTAATAGTGAGCACCGCATCATCTGACGCGGACTGTTGGTCGACTACGGTCGGTAGACCTACCATGAATACTACTGCAAAGAGGACCCAGGCAAACAGAATGTTCATTGTCACACCTGCCACTAGTACAGCCGCCTGGGCCAACTTACTCTTGGCTGTAAATGAATCTTCTGGGATTTTGCCACCTTCCTCTGCATCATCAGCATTTTCACCGGCTATACGAACGAAGCCACCAATTGGTAGCGCATTAAAACTATATTCTGTACCGTGCCATTTTTTACCAAACAGTTTTGGAGGAAAGCCAATTCCAAATTCGTCCACCCGCATACCAGTTTTCTTAGCGACAATGAAATGTCCCCACTCATGGACTAGTATAAGCACAAACAGTACTATGAAAAATAAAAGTATGGCCATAAATAGTAGTAGTAGTAGTTAGCGATTAGCTTTTAGCAGTTAGTTTTATTAATGTTATGCACTCACCTCGGCATCTTTTTTGTCATACAATCCTTCTAGCTGAATATTGATTGCGGCTACCTTTTTCTGGATTGTGTCTTTTTTTGTAAATTTCTCGTCTTCACTGATATCACCGTCCTTCTGCTGCTTCTCAAGATCTTTCATGATTTCATCACGAGTACTTCGGACGGATACGCGAGCATCTTCAAACTTTGATTTAGCGAGCTTAACCAGTTGCACTCGTCGCTCACTGGTTAATTCTGGAAAAATAACTCGTAGCCCAGCTGAATCAGTCGCAACTGAAACACCTAAATCAGCTTCACGCAGTGCTTTCTCTACAGCAGGGATACCACCAGCATCCCACAGTGAAATACGTAATGTTCGAGCATCCTCAATCCCTACAGAACCAACCTGATTCAACGGCATCATACTGCCATAACTTTCAACCCTAAGACTATCCAACAGTGCTGGAGTGGCCTGTCCAGTGCGAATACCAGTATACTCTGTGTTTAACCAGTCAATAATTTCCTTTCCGCGTATATCAAAATCTATCATAAATATCTATTCAAATTATAAGGCTCATAATAACACAATTACACTCTAGGTACTGACAACGCTAATTCTTCAAGCAACATCTTGGCTGAAGCGCCTGGAGTTGTAATGTATCCACGTACATAGAGTACTGTTGCCAGAAGGGCTTTATTCTGCAATGTGTCTGTAACTACATACATTTCTGCACCTCGGACTATATTTTCAATTTCTGGTAAGTCTTTTTTCTTTGTAATATCAGCAATGTGAGAAATACGCTCAGCGTACGAAGCGCTCAAAAATGTAGCAAACGTGGTATTTGTAGCAGTATGCGCTGCTACTGATTCTTCTATCCAAACACGGGAGCGTAATGTAGCGATTAAAATCCCCTCTTGAGGAAGTACCATATAAAAACGGGTTTGTGCCGGAGGTTCTTCAAAAAGTTTTAGTAAAGCATTTTGGGACTCTTCAGGCAGTTTTGTCACAACTAATACAAACACTCGATGTTCAGCTTCTACCGGTTTTTGCAATGCATCAAGCGACAGTGTTCGTGCATCCTCAATACTAAATCGGTCAACAAAAATATGCGACACATCATTTGATTGTGTTTTATATACTGCTGGAACAGCAGATTTTTCAAGTGTATCTGCAATACAGACAATAGCGTGATGGGTATTCATTCTGTGTAGTATGGGTTATTACAGAACATACGTCTAGGCATGCATAGAGATAGAAGCTGTATAGAGAGGCGTATTTGGTACAGGTCCTACTAAGTGACGTGTATGAACCTTACTTCTTCGGCTCAGTGTTAGACCGCTTATCGATAATATGCCTAATAACACGACGAAGGTAATGTTCAAACAGCTCACCTTGTTCTTGCATAATCCCTTCTTCATACCGCCAGCCATTCATGTAGTCTGTGATACTTCGCTTAATAGCTGGTGTTGCTCCCTCAAATCGCCCAGCCACTACTGCAGTCATGTTAAGGGCAGCTAATTTTAGGTATAATTGATGATCAATACCGCTTGGTCCAGTTCCAAAAATACCACTGCTTTTAAACAAAGACCATTCAGACAATAGTTGATGCAGACCATTAGTCACTTCGGGCCTCATCAGTGGGTCCATGGCTGCAATTTCTACAGCCTGACGTTGCTGGTTTGTTGTTGTTGCTGCTAGTTTTTCCGTAGTCATAAGGTCTTGTATTTGCTTTTCTTTCGCAACAGACATAATCCCTCCAGTGTTCGGTGCAGAACTTTGATCACGTTCTGATATAGGCTCAGCCGGTACAGCTTCTTCATTAGGTATTGGTTCTGCTACTGGAGGCACTACTGGAGCAGATACTGGTTCAGGTTCATGTACTGGCGCAGGTACTGGTTTGACTACTGGTTCAGTCACTGGTTCAGCTTTATTTGCACTGAATCCAGACACAGAGGGGTCGACCGGAGCTTCTGGTACTGACGTCTGCTGTAATGATGCAAAGCCTGACGCGGTTCGCTCAGGTGCAACTTTCTGCACTTCCGGTAATGGCTCTACGGTACTAAGCTTTGAGACTTCAGCCGGTTCAGGTACGACTGCCGGTTCTATCATCTGTTGTTGAGTATCTAGTCCTGATGGAGGTACTGTCGCTGTCGCTCCTACCGTCTGCGTTACTGCAGTAAATGCTATCTCTAAGCGACTCATTGCACCATCTACTTCGCCAGTAGTCCCCCCGTTATTTTTCTTCATGGCGTCCAATAGTGAGTTCATGTACTCACGCCCTATTTCATTGTGGGAATCCATGAGGTTCACTGGGTTTCCTACCAGGAGATTTACCTCCTTCTTAATTTCCTTAATACGTTCTAACGCACCTGCAGAATCAGCCACACCAGTTGGTGCTGATGCTTCTTGCGGAGCTGGAGTTAATTCTGGAGTTGGTGTTGGGGCTGGTGTTGGGGTTGGTGTTGGGGTTGGTGTTGGGGTTGGTGTTGGGGTTGGTGTTGGGGTTGGTGTTGGTGTTGGGGTTGGTGTTGGTTGTTCAGTAGGGTCAGTATTTACAACCTGCGCAGATACCGAGTCAGGGGTACGGATTGAGGGTGTCTCGACGTCCTGAGCTATAGACTTCGGTTCAGCAATATTCTTTGGGTCAGCTACTGGTTTGGGCTGTGGAGATTCCTGTACAACATGTTCAGTAGGTGCCACTTCTGGTACCACACGAACAACCACTTTAGAAAACTGAGGGCTCGGTCGAGTAGCACCTACTTGGGCTGCTGTTTGTGGAGCTTCTGCCTGTGGTTGTATCAGTGGTGCTGGTTGTGACACTTTCGGCATAGTCACATCAGCAGCGAGAGTAGCCAAATTAACACCATGTTCGTTAAACTTTGCTATAAGTTCTGCAGTAAGTTGAGAGTCAGCAGAATTACGAAATACGAAAATAGCATCCCGTAGCTCATTTTTTTCATCCAGGTGCATTGCACTTTGATGAATGTGTCGTAAGAGTACCAGGGCATCTGTTTCGTTATGCAGGTCAAAAGCAATGTGCTTCGTCTGCACTACAGAACCCGGTGTGAAAGAACCTCCTGTCAAATCTGACATATTGAATACAGTATACACCAATGGACGGACAGCTACGCTGTCCGTCCATGTGGATTACTATACGATTCTGTTCATAACCTATGCACTTTGGAGATGTTCTACAAATGCTGTAGTAAAAAGCTCCTGTTCATCCTTCATATACTCATCAAAATTTGGATACGTGCTTTTCATATACTTCATAACATCATCAAACGAATTTTTATTTTCAATTGCATAATTAAGTGCCTGAATTTGATCTTCATTGAGGTCAGAAAGTAACCGAGTGACTGTAGCGTCAAACACACCTTTTCCAATCTTAAAAACCATATCATCACGCAGGTTTTTTGGCGCTTGGTCTAAGCCAAGTACTTGAAGCTGTTGTGGTGTTAATTGAATAGACATATTTACATTTATTTATTCATCTCTACAAATAAGCGACGTAGATCGATTGTTTGCCCTTTGTTAACCAAATCAATATCATTGGAAAAAGAAGTAATCTCCATGTCCCTAAGCACGCTTGTATTCCGTACTGGGTCAGCTTCGATTGCTGCTATGGTTGACCACATTTTTGCTAGAAATTGGCTTGTGGTCACTTTTGAACTAATCATTTCAGGCTGCCTTTTCCACATTTCTAACGCAGCTTCTGAAACAGTATCAATCACGTCACCACGGGAGTTTCGTTCCCCGGTAAAGGTATACGCAACTTTTGGTGCAGGACGTTCAACCTGTGCATTATTCTGCATCTGATTAATTCCATTCCATTGTTGCTGCTCAATAACTGAAGGTCCATCTTCTAGAGACTCAACTACCCTTACTGCAGGACTATCTTCTGGGGATACAACTGAGGCAGGTCCATTTGGCGTTCCGGGCGTACGAGGTTCTGCTGGTGGTACAGGCGTAGCTTCTGGAGCAGGTAGAGAATCAGCAGTAGGACTGGTGTCTGATTCAACAGCCTTGGAACTTTGACCTGTTGCACCAGAGTTCTCTGATGCTGAGGCTACAGACGGAGCTGTATCTATGAGAACACCATCTGCATTACGAAGCTCGCCATCCCCTGCTGCCGTCGTCCAAACTGAAAGTAGTGTTGCCAGACCTAGCGTACGCAATGCACCACTTTTTCTACTATTTTTTTCTTTAGAAACTAACATTACTGCTGCGGGTAATTTTTCTGAAGCAGTAGTAGCTGCCCCTTTGTCCAGAGATACTTCTGTTGCTCGTAGTATTTTGGAATAGGTTATATAGTTTTCAGGCATACCAATCTCATTGGTAAGCACTTCAAGTTGAGTTACTTGCTCTGAAGTAAGGCCTGACTCAGGAACTGAACGTGTCAGGGAGATTGCCTCGTCTAGCTTTGCTATAGTCAGCTTTGCATTTTCACTATCCATAGCACTAAACCGGTGCTTTGGTATCTCCAATGCCTTTCCAAACGACCGTGCACCATGCACACCTTCAGGGCCAGCTTTGGGAATATTCATACCAAATAGCTTCACTGTAGGAGCCTGCTCTATGGAATCATTCTTTTCGTTTGAAGAGACTTGTTTCCAATCTTCCTGACCAATAATATCCATGTTAGGCTCAACATATCCTTTTCCAATTTCAGTATCTGATGGAATAGCAGTGGTATCTGGAAGCACTTGTTTCCAGTCTTCTTGACCAATAACCTTCATATCTGGCTCAACGTACTCATCAGTAAGTGCCACACTTACTCGCTCTTTATCAGTAAGCATCAGCGTAGGAAGACCTTCTGTAGTGCTAGCAGGAGCTGGCTCCTCAATTACAGGGGGAGCTGAACTCTGTGCCTCCACTGACGGCACTGGTTCAGACCTTGGTGCTGTTTCGTCTGCATCAGCTTGTATCACATCCCCCACCCGTTGATCCGTTCTAAGAACCAGTGGCTTAGTACCATCAATTTTCACAATCTCTCTCTCCATTATGCCTGTAAGTGCTTGTATGTCACTATGGTTTTGTTTTATTGACTCTTTATCCTTTAGTAAAGGCTCAACTCTTTGCAGAAGTCGTTGGTAGCTTTCATACTCTGGAGTATTTTTCTTAGAAGCATCTGCAACAATAGCTTGATTCACTCTCTCTTTTAGCATCATATATCTATTGCGGATACGGCTGTATATATTCACTTCGGACAGCTCACCTCGTGATATCATCTCGTCAATTTGTTCTTGCGGTTTTTTTTGTATTAATTTTTCGTCACCAGGAATGGAAATATGTGGCTCAGTAGAGTTTTGAGGATCCTGTGCACGAGCTTCTAGTTCTGTTTCAATCTGTAAGTGAAGATTATTGATAAAAGCAATACTCTCTCGAATATTCGCGTTTGTTTTTTCAGTATCTACAGTATCCTTAAGTGTGTTCATTTGCGTCACTAGCAAAGCCTGCCTGCTTTTTAGGCGCGGTACAGCCATAAGTGCTTCTCTTTGCTCAAGTGACTGAACATCACCATATCCAAGTAGTTCAGAAATTTTTTCTGGTAGCTGTAGATACGCTGCATCTGTAGCACGTGTTTTCAAGTCATCTTCTAAAACCACCTCTTCATTTTGAGAATCAAGCGAACCTACCTCTGAAGCAGGTTTCAGTAATAATTCTGTATGTCTTTTCTTAAAAGAGTCTAGTTCCATATATACTACATCATACCAAATGGATCGTCTTTTGCAGGTTCTGGTTTCTGATAACGCTTAGCGATGTCTGCTTCTACTTCCTCTCGTGGGGTGCCATACTTTTTATAACTCATTTCAATCATTCGTTGGACACGTTCTAGGTCAGGTTCTTTTGGCGCCATGGTGGCAGCGCTAAATGGCTTGGTAGGAGTACCGTTGGCAAGTACTTTCATGTAGGCAATTCTGTTGGGGACGTTCATGAGGTCAGAGCTAGTAAACGTGGGGCTGAACTGATGCTCAAGGAACTGGGCATCTTCAGGACCGGTACGAAATACTGCCATCGAACCAACGTTACCAAACACCGCATCTTTAATATCCTCATCAAGCTGGGCGATAAACTGGTGCGCAACGGTCAAGCCCAGCTTATACTTACGAGCCTCAGACAAAATGGCTGAAATTGAGTTAGTGGATATGTTCTGGAATTCGTCCATATGCAGATAGAAATCAGGGAAACTCTTAGTCGGGTCATCTACCCGAGACAGGGCTGCCATCAGAATCTTCCCCACCATAATCATCCCAATTAAGTTGGCATTAATCTCCCCCAGCTTCCCTTTAGAAAGATTAATCAGCAGAATTTTCTTTTCGTCCATCACCTGTCGGAAATCAAACGCCGACTTCTGCTGGCCAATAATTGGTCGCATATAGTCGTTGGCGGTAAAGACGTCGAACTTAGACACAATGTACGGCACCACGTTTTCAAGCGACGCCTCCCCTCCGGCTTTAGTCGCAATCTCTCGCCAGAACTGTACTACTACGGGGTTTGTTGCCTTCTCAAGCTTCATCCGTCGGAACTTGGCATCTACCATCACTCGAGAAACATCCATGAGTGTACTCCCACTGTCTGGATCCTCCATCACCAACAACGTCGCATTACGGAAGTACTGCTCAAACATGGGCCCCATTGATTCAGGGTTCCCGCCATACAATTTCTGAAAGATGGAAAAGAGTTCGTTTACCACAAACGTCTTTTGCTCAGGCTTATTGATGTCGTACTCAAGCATATTAAACCCAACCACTCTGTCCATCCGTGATGGGTCAAAGTAAATAAGGTCTTTCTCTCGTTCAGGTGGGATAGCAGCCAGAACATCTTCAATGTCAGTCCCATGCGGATCAATCATGCAGACACCAGCACCGCGCTCAATGTCCTGAATAATCATATTCTTCATGAGGGTCGTCTTACCGGTACCTGTCTGCCCAATAATATAAAAGTGTCGGAGTCTATCTTCATCAGAGATAAAGATTTCCCGTTCAGTCCCTCGATGAGAATTCACCCCCAGCAATGTACCTTCTGTTGGCATTTCTGAAGGTGCTGCAGCGGTCTTTGAGCGTGACTGCTTGAAATCAGGCGATGAATCAATCCCATTTGCTGGAAAATGAAGCATCGTGGAAAGCTCAGAGAGAGAAAGAGGGAGAGTTTGGGCAGCGATAAACTCTCGAAACGAAAAAGCTTTTATTTCACGCTGTAATGACTTTCCATTGAGATGGGTAAATGCAATACGGTTTCCTTGTGTATGCTCAAATTGGTTGAAGGTAGCCTCTATCTCAGTAAGAATTTGCTTTGCTCGCTCTTCAGTCTTTGCACTTACCGCTATCCTGATATTTGTTTCCACAATCGGTGCGGTAATTTTCTCAGCAAACACTGTAAGGGCCTCTTGATCAACTTCATTAGTTGGCAGTGGTACCTCATCATCTTTTTTTGATGTTGCTGCACTGGTAACCATGTCCTTTAAGCTCACAAACATATCACCTCCAAACGTACTTCGTGCGATAGCTTCTTTAACTTTGACCCCATCACGAACACGCTTCATGATTCCTTCATACTGCGTTTGATGTTTACGAGCTACGGTCTTTACCACTATCTGCAACGCAGCCCCTCCACCAACTTTTTCTATTTTAGAAAATGCATTGAGAAGAACCGCAAACGGATCAGAACTAAACGTATCTTTCCCCCGGATTGGATATACCGGATGCTTATAGAGTGATGCCACCGCAACGTGTGACGAACCTCCTTCCACAAAGATGTTGTAGTCATGCTTCTGCTCAGTGAGTACTACATCAGGATACAGCGACAATAGTTGCTTTTGGAATAAATCAATAAATTCATTAGGGACTGCAACATAAAAGATAATATGATCACTTCCATCCGGAGAGGCCACTTCCAATACATAGTGTTGATTTTTCTTGTGCTGACCAACTGCCTGCATGCCAGCGAAAAATTGTTCCATCATCCCAAATATTTCAGGTAACTGATGCTCATGACTGGTGTCAGCACTTACTTCAGGCACTCGTACTTCAAACAGCGTCGAGTGCAGTATCTGCCATGGTGGTACTCCATCTTTAAGACCCTGCACCTCTACTCCTGATTTAATTAATTCAACCAATCGCCGGTGCACTTCATCTGTTGCAAACGGTGAGCTACTTCTCTCCATGACCGATAGTGCAGTATGAATACCTTTTTCCATTGCAAGCTGTACGAGCTCCTCAACCGGATTTCCTGAGATGTCGACCTTTTCAACCTGCTCAATCATATCTCCTTCTGGTAATTGTTGCTCTTGCGAGAGAACTGCACCAGGGGTGAATGTTCCATATTCAAAGACTTCATTTTTTCCAACCGCCTCCATCGCAGCAGTGTCTGCCTCTGGTGAGTGCTCTAACAACTCACGCTCTTTTGAAGCAATCTGATTTCGTAAATATGCAATCTCCTCCTCCGGAGAGATAAATTGTTTTGGTCCACTTTCCATATGTCCCCCTAGTATAGGCTGTAGCCAGCCGAACACAAGCAACCATCAAGTGGACAACATCTACGTGTATATATAAACAGACAAAAGAAAACTCCCAATACTAATTCACCGGCGCCACACATTCCTCAATGCGAAAAAGCTATGTCAGTGTATCTTATGGTATTTCAGACATAGGAGTTTCGATAAGGTTCTTAGTCTTTATCAAGATTAACCACATTCAAAGACTGAAAATTTCAAACAGATACGAGGCGGATGAGGAAAACAAACGAGCCGTACTTTATGTACGGTGAGAGCAGTTTTTTGAAATGCAACGAAGTAGCTGGAAGAAATTTCCAGTCTATCTCTTCGTTAAAATAGTTCGTTTGTAGGTGTCTAGGTGCTCCAAAGCCACCCCCGTCCCCTTCACCACACAAAACAATGCTTGATCAGCCAGAATTGCCTTTACCCCTGTACGTCGTCGTAACAGTTCTGGGAAGTTACGTAACTGTGAAGTTCCTCCGGTCATAATGATTCCACCATCAATAATGTCAGCTGCGAGCTCTGGGGGTGTTTCTTGAAATACATCTTTAACGGCCTTGACCATCTCTCGAAGCTCACGTGAGATAGCCCGGACGATTTCATTGGTTTTAATGTCAGTTGTACGAGGTAGTCCTGAAAGTACGTCTCGTCCTTTAATATCCATAGTAAGTTCTTCTTCCAGTGGCAACGCGGACCCGACAGTAATTTTAATATCTTCTGCAGTCTTTTCACCAACGGCAAGATTCTTTGTCTTCTTTACGTAGTCAATGATAGCTGCATCAATGCGATTCCCCGCACACTTCACTGAGTTTGAAGATACAATCCCACCCAGAGAAATCACAGCTACATCTGTAGTACCACCACCAATATCAACAATCATATGACCTTGCGGTTCATATATAGGTATTCCGGCACCAATGGCAGCCAAAATCGGTTCCTTTACAACGTAGGTATTACGAGCCCCTGCCTTTGCGGCCGCTTCTACTACTGCCCGTTTTTCAGTTGAAGATACTCCAGCCGGAACGGATATCAGTACATCTGGTCGGAATATGTTGTATTTTTTCAGAGCCTTTTTTAAAAAATACCGAAGCATGGCTTCAGTCACTCGGTAGTCTGCAATCACACCGTCTTTCATTGGTCGATAGGCACGGATACTATCTGGAGTTCGTCCAATCATTCTCTTGGCTTCAATGCCAACAGCAAGTACCTGGTTGTCGTCAGAGACAGCAACTACTGAGGGCTCGTTAAGCACTACACCTTCACCCGGCACAAAGACCAGTACGTTAGTGGTACCAAGGTCAATGCCAAGCTTTGGTGTAAATGAAGGAAACATAAACATCAATAGTAGCCTGTTTTAGAAAAAATGAAAGGGCGCTCCGGTTGGAGCGACCATCGTGTTTTTGAATAATCAACTGTGAAGCTAGAAATCTGGTAACTTGGGAACTCCACCGTAGCGTAGGTCAAACATACCATCTATTTTGCGAGGCTGATCTTCCCCGGTCTCTGACTTTACACCTGGTTGATTTACCGTCGTATCTTTTGTTGTATCTTCTTTGGTTGGATTTTTATCAGCTTCCATTCTACTATCCTTTCATACTAACTAATTTACATTACAACTTACACAATAATTGTCAACATACATATTCGTACACTGTACATAGCATCTATGCTATAGTATGTAGATATGGATAATATTGGACAGCGAATCGCCCACGTGCGCGAACAGTCGAAGATGACCCAGTCAGCACTGGCTGAAAAAATTGGAACCACCCAAAGTGCGATTGCCCGTATCGAGTCTGGTGGTCAAAATATTTCAACTGATATGGTACGAAAAATTAGCAAAGCGTTGAATAAAAACCTCCTTTCAGATACCCCAGGTTCAGTAAACCTACAGATAACTGGAGGTAATAAACTTACGGGCACAATTCAAACCAATACCTCTAAAAATGGTGCGGTTGGTCTTTTATGTGCATCACTCCTGAATAAGGGGACAACGACACTTAAACGGGTGCCTCGCATTGAAGAGGTGTATCGCTTGATAGAGGTGCTTGAAAGTATCAATGTAAAAATTGACTGGGAGGGTGACACGATGGTTATTACACCACCCAAAAAGTTTAACCTTGAGCAGATTGATGCGGATGCAGCCCGTCGTACAAGAAGTATTGTGATGTTTATTGGTCCGTTAATGCATCATCTTACGTCATTCTCACTTCCCCAGTCAGGAGGGTGTAAGCTGGGTAGTCGCACCGTACGTCCACACTTTTATGCCTTGGAGAACTTTGGCGTCAATATTGAAACCACCGATGATGCGTTTAACGTCACAGTACAGCCAGCCTGCCCCACAGAAATAATTCTGTACGAGTCAGGAGACACGGTAACTGAAAATACACTTTTCGCTGCTGCCCTATCTCCTTGCACCACAACCATTAAGTACACGTCATCAAACTATATGGTGCAGGAAATGTGCGCCTTTCTGATTGCGTGTGGTGTAAAAATAGAAGGAGTGGGTACTACGACACTAGTAGTCACTGGTAGAGAAGAAATCAATCTGGATATTGAGTATACACTAGCAGAAGACCCAACAGACGCAATGTTCTTCTTAGCTTCAGCAATTGTTACTAATTCTGAACTCACAATCACTCGTTGCCCGATTGATTTCCTTGAACTTGAGCTGCTGAAGCTTTCTAAGATGGGATTCAAGTACACCCAGTCTGAACCGTACCTGAGTGTTAACGGCATGACACGTTTAGTGGACATTGTGACGAAGCCATCAACCCTGACAGCACTGGATGAAAAGATATACGCCCGACCGTACCCTGGACTAAATATAGACAACCTGCCATTTTTTGCAGTGATTGCCACCCAAGCTACTGGACAAACACTTATCCATGACTGGGTGTATGAAAAGCGAGCCATCTACTTCACTGAGCTTGATAAGCTTGGTGCCGAGACCATGCTGGCTGACCCACACCGAATCTTCATCACCGGACCAACCAAGCTACACGCCAACGAAATGGTCTGTCCTCCAGCTCTTCGTCCCGCAACCATTCTTTTAATTGGCATGCTTGGAGCGCAAGGAACCTCTGTGTTGCGAAACATATACAGCATCAACCGAGGGTATGAGAAGCTGGTGGAGCGGCTGCAGTCGTTGGGAGCTGATGTACAGTACCTAGAAGAATTCTAGTTAAAACTTACAAATCTGGCGAACTTCTTCGTTGTCTGCGTCACTCAAAGTCTCACCGTGTGCAGACACGACTCGGCTTCTCGCTTCTGGTCGCCTCGAATTTCATCCAGATACGTAAGTTTTAGAACATGTCTGCTTGGCGAACTTCTTCGGTATCTACGTCAGACAAAACCTCGACGTGTACCAAACACGACTCGGTTTTTTCATTCCTTGATTCCTTACAGGAACTGTACACCTTTTGAACATATTCTCCCTATGGTCGAATTTGTTACAAAAGGTCTTGCGAAGCTCCAAGGATTCACTTCTCACCTCGAATTTCATCCAGGCAAACAAATCCTAGTTTTTTGCATATCAAAATGACACAACAACAAAAGACCTGCGAGTCGTAGACTGGCTGGTCTTTTGTTATACTACGTAGATTATGTTTATTATTTCAGTGATTCCTCTTTCGCGCGCCAGCTCTATTGAATCGCTTTCGTACTATTCTGCTACAGAGTACGTTCCAGGGTCATTAATCGAAATTCCCATTCGGAAAAAAACAGCCCCGGGTATTGTTATCTCATCTAAGTCAGTGTCGGCTGCCAAAACAGCCATTCGGGCTGCGACATTTTCATTGCGAAAGCTGGCTGAACAAGACATCAATCATCATTTGCCAGACAGTCTTATGAAGACAGCGAGCATGCTCGCGGCAACCACTCCAGCGCACATTGGGAGCATTCTTTTTGCACTCCTACCACCTGATGTTCGGTCTGGTGTTCGTCAGTACCCCAACTGTGCCAATTATGACAATAAAGAAAACTCAGTACCTACCATTCTTAGTGGCACCGTTTCTGATAGGTTCATGTCGTACAGAAGTCATATCCGCCAAGCGTTTGCGCACCGTGGCTCAGTACTGTTTGTGGTACCTACTTCAGCTGCAGTCTCTTCTGCAAAAGAATCACTGTCCCAAGGTATTGAGAAACGAGTAATCACCTTTTCAAGCACACACACCAAAAAACAGACTGAGAAGTCATACGAATCTTTTGAAGACCTCAGTTCTGCAAAACTCATTATCACCACCCCGAATTTTGCGTTTCTCGATCGTCACGACATCACTACCATAATCATGGAAGGGTGTGGCTCTAACCACTACAAAGCCCGTACCCGTCCCTACCTAGACGCTCGAGATGTACTCAAAGCGTATGCCCGCGTAACGAACCGTTCAATCCTGCTTGGTGATGTCTTGCCCCGCACAGAAGAAGAAGCGTTACGCAGGGATGATGTCTACGAAACTTTTGATGAGCATCCAAAGAGACTCACTTTTGATGGGTCATTCAGTGTCAGTCAGCATAAGAATAAAGAAGGAGAAAAAGAGTTTGCCCTGTTTACACCAGAGGTTATTGAAGCAATCCAAAGAACCCTGGCTGCCAAAGGCAGTGTGTTCCTCTATGCTGCGCGAAAAGGACTGGCACCACTAGTACTTTGTTACGATTGTGGATACATCTTCCGCTGCCCTGATTCAGGTGCACCATACTCACTACTGCAAACCGGTAGTGGAGACGCTATGAAGCGATGGTTTATATCCTCTACTTCTGGGAAGAAAGTACGGGCAAATGACACCTGCCCTGAGTGCAGTTCATGGCGCTTACGTGAACAAGGTATTGGCATTCAGCAAGTCATCGGGCACGTCCGCAAGATTTTCAAAGATGCTCCAGTAACCATCTTTGATCACACCACAGCCACTACCCATGTAAAAGCCAAGAAGCTGGCCCAACAGTTTTATGACACCAAAGGCGCCATCATGATTGGCACCTCAATGGCCCTGCCGTATCTCACAAAATCAATAACTGCAACAGTGGTCACTTCATACGAAGCAGCGCGAGCAATCCCGACCTGGCGGGCCGAAGAGACACTACTGTCACTACTTTTAGTACTGCGGGAAAAAACGACAAATCAGTGCTTTGTACAAACACGAACTGATCCTGACTATATTTTGAAATATGCTGAGCGTGGACTGGTCGATGAGTTTTATGATGAAGAAATCATGATGCGTAAAGCACTGGCGTACCCACCATATGCATTTTTTATCCTGCTTACCTGGACTGGTACCCAAGAACAGATTATTCAAGCTGAAAAATATGTCGATACGCAGCTGACCACCACAAAACTTCAGTTCTATAATTCCCCATTAACTACACCAAAAGGTATCACCCGTCATGGTCTGATTCGGATTGATTCTAAAAAATGGCCTGACAGCATACTCATTGAACAGCTTCGTAACCTTCCTCCGTCGATAAAGATTGAAGTAGGACCTGACAAGATAATCTAAGTGCCCTTCACCAGGAGTTATTGACGAATTTTGTTGAGTACAGTTACAGTATCAGTGCTTTTTATTGCAATTTACGCTATAGTATTGAACATATATGGCAAAGCTAGTCCCAGAAAACCACCCAGCCCTACACACTATTGCGGAAGAGATTACGCAAGAGGATTTTGATAGTGGGTTGGTGACTAAAATCGTCAAAGACTTAAAGTCGGCACTGAAAAGCTACAGTGTCAGTGGCTTCACTGCAGTAGCTATTGCAGCCCCACAAATTGGTATATCCAAACGACTTTTTATCATCGAAGACCAGAGCAAGGACCGTGATGCGCTTCCCTGTCTGGTGGCGATCAATCCAAAAATCCTCAAGGTTTCCAAGAAGACCCACGTGGTTGGTGAAGGATGTCTTTCACTCCCAGATCTCTACGGTGAAGTGCGACGGCACAAGAATGCCACTATGAGTGCACTTGATGAAACTGGTGCTACCTATCAACGTGGAGCTGGAGGCCTACTAGCCCAAATTATCCAGCACGAACACAATCACCTTGATGGAATTCTCTTTACTGACATTGCGCAGGCAATCTACTCCAAAGAAGAAATGGAAAAGCGAGGACTAAGTGAGGCCAAGGGATAAGCATCATATGGAAAAACTCAACATCGCATATTTTGGAGGAGAACCGATTGGGGTTCCTGTTCTAAATGAATTACAAAAAGCAGGTATTATACTAAGTCTTATTTTGTGTAATCCGGACCGACTAGTTGGGCGAAAGCAGGTACTAACTGCCCCACCAGTTAAGCAATGGGCTGCCGAGCATGACATTGCAGTCTACCAGCCTGAAAGCATCAACGATGACGCCTTTAAAGCGCGTATGATGGAAACGAAGTGGGACCTATTTGTTGTCGTTGCGTATAACAAAATCATGCCAAAGTACCTGGTCGACCTCCCTACTCATGGCACTATTAACCTACACCCTTCACTTCTCCCACTGCTTCGTGGAGCCAGCCCAATCCGTACCAGCATCTTAGAGGACATGCGAACACAATGCGGTGTCACCATCATGCAGATGGACGAAAAGATGGACCATGGACCAATTCTTGCCCAGCAAACGCTTGAAATAGATGAGGACCAATGGCCAGTTAGTGGAACTGAGCTTGACATCGCATTGGCTACTCTTGGTGGAGTAGTTCTTGCGAGTACCATTCCGCAATGGGTAGCTGGTGAGGTTATTCCTGTAGAACAATTCCATGGTGCAGCAACCTACTGTGGGCGACTTGACCGTTCCATGGGTGAACTCACACTCGATCCACACAACCTCCCTACCGGTCCCGAAGCATATCAAGCACTCCTCAAGATTCGAGCATTTGATGGATTTCCAGGAACTTTTTTCATGCATGCAGGCAAGCGTGTGAAGATTATGCAAGCACACATTGCAGACGACCAACTCCAGCTCGACAGAGTGATTCCTGCAGGAAAACAAGAGATGGACTTCACACAGTATCTGGCATAAATAAAACTGCGACCCTAGGGTCGCAGTTTTATGTATACCTACGCTCTCTATCTGCCAAACCGCAACATCTCTTTAATCTTTCGTCCACCTTTTTTCACCAGTGTGTCCTTCTTCTTGTTTGAGCGACGCATCTCCTTATCTAGCTCATTACGGACCTCATCAATAGCTTCTTCAAAGGTAGTTTCTGTTGATTCAGCTCTGAAAAGCTTACCGCCAACACTTAGATTTGCTTCTACCCGAAATATTTTTCCTGAATTTTGTACCGTAACCTTTTCGAATTCTACTGCACATTTTAGGTCAGTCTCATCACCAATATACTTTTCAAGTGAATGGAGCTTCATCTCCATAATGTCTTGGAGCTCACCTATCATCTCGGTGTTGGTTGCCTTAAATTGAATCATTGGAAATGCCATATAGTTTTTTGATTATTGTACTAACATTATTCGTCTTCAGGTGCATTTTCTCTGTCTAGAGGGTTGTTAAAGATGAAATCATCCGATCCTTTCTTAAATGGATCCATTGCTTCCATCTCTCTTTCAAAGGCTGTTGTTTCATTGCCTTTACCCTTCTGTCCCTCCTCTCCCTTTTTTTTACTTTTGCCTCCTTCAATAAGGGTGAGCTCTGGTCCTTTTATCTTTGGTGGTCCTTCCATATATTTTGAAATTATTAGGTCTGTCAATATGTTACTTTTATATTTTTATGTATGCCGTAATCAATTGGTGGCTACGGACAACTTTCACAAACATTCGTGCTCGAGTCAGAGCTTCCTTTATAGTGTTCAGTGAGATACGCAATAATATCACCTGACTCATACATCGAAACTCCTCGGTCAGTATCTTCCAGAAATGGCACCATCTTCTTCCCTCCCTTCTGGATTAACTCATCCAAGACAGCTGTATCTGATGAAATATCTTTTAGGTTCATTGTAATACCTAATGCCTCAGCTTCACTAAGCACTCGCTGGCAAAATGGACATGTGGGCTTGTAGTAGAGTGTCAACATACTATGGTTAGATTATCTTATAGTCTCTTTATTGTACTACGTTTTGTAACGTGGATATATTTCACCATCACACGTATACAAATAGTAATAAAAATAACCTAGTCTACATTAAGATACAAGTCTACTTGTATCTATGTAGAAATATAGTTTTAGAAAACGTATGTCCAAGGTCATAACCCTAAAAAACTTGAAATTTTCACCACTGTTCAATAAAATGATACAATATGAATATGTCATCTGATCTACGAACTATATCGAAAAAATTTGAGGCCTCAAACAATGTGTATTCGTTTTATGAACTTGCTGTCACCATAATAGGATATGCATTTTTTGTATATGTTGTGTACCTTTCATTTGTTGGACATTTTTGGCCAGCGTATGTAGTGTTCTCACTTATTTCATCTCTTTTCATGGTTAAATTGTTTACACTACTACATGATTGTGCGCACGAATCCATGTTTTCATCAGCCTTTCTAAATGTGTGGGTAGGCAGATTTATCTCGATTTTTATGACTATGCCGTTTACCTCGTGGAAAGAAGAACATAATGACCATCACAGTCATGTTGTAGATATTGAGAAAATGTATCATGGAGATGTACCACTTCTCACTGTCGAACAGTTCAACAGTAAGTCTAAAATGAAAAAGAAGCTATATAGCGTGTATCGTCATCCGGTTGTCTTCCTCCTGGTGTCGCCATTTTATCTATTTTTTTTGAAGTCAAGATATCCTGCGATGTATACTCGAAAGGTTATCTTGAGTGTCCTTATCACCAATATGTTTGTAGCAGCTATTTATATACCTCTTTTGATATATTTCGGCTTCTGGGTAATGGTATTTGTATTTGCTGCTCCTGCATATATTGGAGGCATGATAGGTGTAGGACTCTTTTATCTGCAGCATAATTATCCTGATGCAACGTGGTTTACCACTGAAGCATGGGAACACGAAAATGCTTCACTTGAAGGGTCTTCACTCATCGTATTGCCGCAACCACTGGAATGGTTTTCCAACGCTATTGGGTACCACCATATCCATCACTTAAATAGTAGCGTTCCTGGATATCGGTTACGTGAGTGTTATGACGCAGTTGAAGAATTTAGAACAATCCAACCACTTACCTGGAGAGGGACAATCGAAGCATTTAGATTAAAATTCTGGTCATACGAACTAAATAAAATGGTTACCATGAAAGAAAGTGCCGGGCTCAAGAGTTAGGTCTTCGGGTCCTGACCAAAGATGTGTAAACACCTTTCTCCTCTGGATCAACTGCACAGAAAAATCCCCGTGAGGGGATTTCAGCACTTTGCCAGCTGAAAGCTCTTCACATAGTCAATTAGAGAGCAATCAAGGCTGAGTTACTGATGTATAGTCCTTAATTTATCTAATCTAGAATCATGACTCCTTCTGGATATTCCATTGTTAATACTAAAAATACGTTCATAGTTTTAGTATCCTTTTTTAGCATACTCGCATTACACACCAATTTCGTCATTAGTTATTTTGGTAATATTGATAAATACCTAAATGTCTGTACAATACTCATTAGTTCCTACTGAAAGGAACAAAACCTACGCATTCCTTGGATGGACATCCGTCCATGCAAACACTTCTCTGGCAAGACTAATGTAAGTAAACTTCCATTATCTTACTCGTTTGTGTTTGGAGCTCAGCTGGTAGAGTGAGAAAGTGTATATACACTTTTGCAAGAGGTTACCTGACACGTCAGTGTCGATAATCTGAACAGCTTCTGTATGAAGGTTGACTAGTCAACTGCTCCTACGGATTCACTTACAATTTGAGCTTGAAATAATGACCAAGCCTACGCATTCCGGCGTAGCTCAGCTGGTAGAGCAGTTGACTGTTAATCAATTTGTCGCAGGTTCGAGTCCTGCCGCCGGAGCCAAGTCGAGAGGTCTCTCGAGACGCGTCGAAAGACAAATTATAGAGACAAACAAAAAACACCTATTAAGGTGTTTTTTGTTTGGTTAGAAAGTTTTTATTGTGTCTCTTTGAACCTTTTTTTAGATTCAAAATCTATTAGTTTTTGAAAAAAATAACCAGAGTCGGCATATGCGTATTTATAGGCATAATTGACATATTTGAGGTTGCTTTCAAAAATTCTATCAACCTTATTTGTTACATCTATAAAATCCCATTCACCTTCATGATTTGGTTTAAAGGTTGCAATGATAGCCACTTTAGGAGACAGATGGAATACTTGGGTCATCACTACATAGCTAGTTGAAAACATTGGCCACTTTTTTGCGAAATCAGGTACGTATTGAATTACTGGTTCATCAGATGTTATGAATTTGTATTCTTCATTAAGATTAACTAAAACTTCCCATTTTTTGTGAGTTAATGCATTTGCAAGACCGTCTCGAAAAGCTTGGTTTGTTGCGTAGGAAGTTTTCTCCACTTCCTTATATGCATCTTCTTGAGAGATTCCATTTATAGTTACATCTTCATCTAGTCCATTCGTAATTTCATCCAACATCTTTTTTGAAAAATTTAATGTATCATCTCTGTGAGAATAACCACGGAAAAGAAAATTTGATATGAGAAATGATAAATCATATTTTTCTCCGTCCGTTAGTTTTTCTTTGCTAAGGAGTTTTTCTTCAATTTTATTTTTATTTTTTCCGTACCAGTCTTCTATAACACCAAATGCTGTTTCAGCTTCCTGTCCGTATTCATCAGATGAGCCAGGTGTCTCTGAATAATGAAACTTACTACTACAGATTCTTGAAGGCGATTGATCTTTTTCAATCCGTAACTTATCTATATTAAGGCAGGATAATTTCTTTTTGTCTTTACCTAAAAAAGATCTTAGGTGTACTTGCGGTACTATATGCTGATTTTGAGTTTCTTGCTCCATTATTACCTATTATATATCGCTATTCATATTAAAAAAGCCATAAGACTAGATAATTTGTTTTGTTTAAACTAAATTATATTGATTCAATAGAAATCTGTTTTTCTTTCAAAAGTAACTTATTCTTCAAACAATTCAGTAACTCTCTTTTTTCTAAATCAGATCCATCTCTGAGAACATATTTTGCATATCCTCGAACATCTACATCTGGAATTTTTAATTTCTCCTTGACCCCTAAGAAGAATTTTTGCATTTTTGAAAATCTTTGAATCTCGTCTTTGATTCTTTCTTTTACCTCAATCTCGTTTAAATCTATTGTTTCGATAAGACTTTGAAATTGCTTGATGAGTTCTTTTTCTTCTATATAGCCACATTTACAATTTCTATCTTTTGATTTTGAACAACCATAATATACATAACGGTGAACATTTCCATTTTTCATATATTTGAATTTTTCATCTGCTGATATTCCTGATTCACAGAGCCCGCAAAACATTAGTTTCGTAAAAGCAAACTCTTTATTTTCAGTTCTTTTATATGTCGCTGTTATTTGCTCTTGAACTTGATCATACAGTTCTTTGGTAATCAAAGGTTCATGTCTTCCTGTGTACCAGTTACCACTTTTCTTTGGATATTCAAAAGCCCCGTAATAAAAAGTGTTTTGAAGAATCAGATACACATTACTAATAGATAGATTCTTGTTTCCTGTTGCTGTTTTATAGTTCAACTCGAATTTTAACCAATTATAGAGTTTTCTACCTGAATATTTTTCATAGGCAACTTTCTCAAACATTTTCTTAATAATATGACCTCGCTCAGGATCTATATTTACATGTCCTTTTTTATCAACGTGCTTTTCATTTAAATATCCTGTTGGAGCTACGGTTGGCCATAATCCCATTTCAACTCGTGCTCGCAGACCTCGTTTTACGTTCACACTCTTGTTATCATTTTCAAGTTTCGCCTGAGAACATAAAATCATCAAAAGAAACTTTTCATTTGGTGAATTTTTGAATGTCTGCCCGTATGTTCTTATTTCTACTATCTTGTGTTCATCCATAAGATCAACAACCGAACCAAGATCACCAGCGTTACGTGATAACCGATCAGGTGCCCATGTGATTATTCCATTGAATCTTTCTCTGCGAACATCCTCGAGAAGCTCTTTAAAAACAGGACGTTGACCTGATTCTTTTGCACTATGAGATTCACGTCTAATATCAACTATTTCTAGATTATCTCGCTCTGCTATTGCTAGCATTTCCTTTACTTGAGATTCAATTGAAAGTGCTTGTTTTTCATCTGATTCAGTTGATTTTCTTGCGTATAAGCAATATTTTGCCTTGGTAGTTTCTAGAACAGGGGCTGTACCTATTCGTGCGTTAGTGTATGTATCCATACCTATAATAATGACGCTGAATAGTAGTTTTGCTAAGACTATGCAGAACTAGAAATACGTCGCATACTCGTATGTGTCTTGTTGCTATTTAATACAACAAAATATGATATACTCATAAGGTATGAAAGATGAATCAAAAAAGCTTGGTGATAACTTCAAAAGAATCAGAATAAAGAAAGATATCACTCAGATAGAAATTGCCCGCAGGCTTGGTGTTGATCGTTCATTTGTCAGCAATATCGAAAATGGGAAAAACAATCCAACCCTTTCAACTATTACTAGCCTAGCAAAAGTTCTTGATGTCCCATCAACAGAGCTTTTAAAATAAAAATATGACAACGAAAATAAACACAAAAGAACAAGAACGAGCAGAACTCCACAGAGCAATCTGGTCAATTGCCAATGATTTACGTGGAAGTGTTGATGGTTGGGATTTCAAACAATATGTCCTTGGAATACTTTTTTATAGATTCATCAGTGAAAACCTTTCAAACTATATTAATGCAGAAGAACAACGTGCAGGTACCAAAGATTTTGATTATGCAAAACTTTCTAATAAAGAAGCTGAATTTGGACGAGCAGACACAGTAAAAGAAAAAGGTTTCTATATTCTCCCAAATCAATTATTTGTAAACGTCGTAAAAAGTGCACGTAATGATGCAAACCTTAATGAGACTTTGTCGCAGATTTTTAAAGATATTGAAGCTTCCGCAAAAGGAACAGAGAGTGAAGCTGATTTGAAAGGTCTGTTTGATGATCTTGATGTGAACTCAAACAAACTAGGTGGAACAGTAGAAAAACGAAATCAAAGATTGGCAAAGCTATTAGAATCTATAAGTGGTTTGAGTCTGGGAAATTATAGCGACAATACCATTGACGCCTTTGGAGATGCCTATGAGTATCTGATGGCGATGTACGCTAGTAATGCGGGTAAATCTGGAGGAGAGTATTATACACCTCAAGAAGTTAGTGAATTGCTCGCAGAAATCACCACCGTTGGTAAAAAAGAAGTAAACAAGGTCTACGATCCATGCTGTGGATCAGGATCGCTATTGTTAAAGTTTGCAAAAGTCCTTGGTCGTGAAAATGTACGACAAGGATTCTATGGACAAGAAATCAACCTCACTACTTACAACTTGTGTCGGATCAACATGTTCTTGCATGATATTAATTACCACAAATTTGATATCGCAAATGGAGATACATTGACCGATCCACATCATTGGGATGATGAACCATTTGATGCAATAGTTTCTAACCCTCCATATTCTATTAAGTGGGACGGAGATAACAATCCGCTATTCATAAACGATCCACGATTCTCACCTGCGGGAGTACTAGCTCCAAAATCAAAAGCTGATTTGGCTTTTACTATGCATATGCTGACATGGCTATCAACCAGTGGAACCGCTGCGATTGTTGAATTCCCAGGTGTATTATATAGAGGAGGTGCAGAGAAAAAGATTCGTAAATATTTGATTGATAACAATTATGTTGATGCAGTAATTCAATTACCACCTGATTTATTCTTTGGGACGACTATTGCTACTTGTATCTTGGTACTCAAGAAGAGTAAAAAAGACAATAAAACATTATTTATTGATGCTTCTGCTGAATTTGTTCGTGGTAGTGCTAAAAATAAATTGGGTGACAGAAATCGAAAGAAAATTCTTGATGCATTTTCAAAACGAGAAAATATTGAATATTTTACAAAACTGGTAGATAACAAAGACATTGCAGAAAATGAATATACCATTTCGGTATCAAACTATGTGGTTGCAGAAGACACTCGAGAAGTAGTCGACATCAAAGTATTAAATGCAGAAATTGAACAGATTGTAGAAAAACAAAGTAAACTTCGAACTTCAATTGATGAGATTATTAGTGAAATTGAAAATTCAAAATAATATGAAAAAAGGAATTGTATATATAATGACAACTGCTGTTTCAGGTTTAGTAAAAATAGGTCAAACAGGAACTGTAAATTTTCAAGAACGAATGAGATTTCTTGAAGCAAATGGCTATTACAACGTGGTCGGATTAAAAAGATTTTTTGCTATTGAGCTTGAAGACTATTCTGAAAAAGAAAGTCTCCTGCACGATATCTTTAATAAGCATAGAGTTGGTGAAAGTGAATTATTTGCACTTGATCAGGAACTAATTCGGCAATTACTCCTTTCATTTGAAGGAAAAATTATATACCCAGAAAATATCAATCAAGAAGAAGAATTTGATGAAGTTTCAGAGGTTAGAAAACAAGGAAAGTTATTTAGTTTTTATAAAAAGGGATTGAAAGATGGTGACGAAATATCCTTTATCAAAGATGAGAGTATTACAGCAATAGTTTGTGGCGAAAGAGAGGTAACATATCAAGACCAGATTTGGAAACTATCACCGCTAACGTATAAGATTTTTGAACAAAAAGGTGAATTAAATTCAAGTGGTGCTTATCAAGGTGCGAATTATTTTTCATATAAAGGAAAAAAACTTATAGATATACCAGATAAATAATATGAAAACTCATCAAAACAAAATTGAAAAACTGATTTATGAACTTTGCCCTAAAGGCGTCGATTCTTTTAAGGTTGGTGAAATGTGTGAAGTAAATCGAGGACGAGTAATGTCTAAAGATTATCTACAAGACAACGCGGGAGAATATCCAGTATATTCATCACAAACAGCTAACGAGGGAATGATGGGTAAAATTAATACTTTCGATTACGATGGTGAGTATGTGACTTGGACGACTGATGGTGCATATGCAGGATCAGTCTTTCATAGGAATGGTAAATTTAGTATTACAAATATTTGCGGATTATTAAAGCCAAAAGATGATAATTTAAATATTAAGTATTTGTCTTATATATTAGGGACAAAAGCAAAAGCATATGTGAGTGCTGGTATGGGTAACCCAAAATTGATGAGTAATGTAATGCAGTCAATTATAATACCTGTTCCACCTATTGAAATTCAAAAAGAAATCGTTAAAATCCTTGATAATTTCACAGAATTAGAAGCAGAATTAGAAGCAGAATTAGAAGCAGAATTAGAAGCGAGAAAGAAGCAATATGAGTATTACAGGAATCAACTCCTAACCTTCGATAATATGGGGGGGGGTACAATGGATTAGTATGGCTGATATAGTAACTTTTTCAAAAGGGGCAAGTATTCCACGTGTAAGAACTTCTATAGATTTCGATACTCCATATTTACATTATGGAGATATTTATAAGCTCTATAATAAAGAAGTTAATCTTGAAAATGAATACGATTCAATCATTAAGGTTTCAGTAAAAGAGCGCGTTAGAGATGATCAGCTATTAGATACTGGTGATATTGTTTACAATCTTACATCTGAATCAAAAGAAGATTTAGGTAAAGCTGTTGTTATAAAAAATGACAGAAAAATTAAATTTATATCTGGAACAGAGACGACTATTATGAAGATAATCAAGAAAGATGTAGTTTTTCCAGATTTTTTAAATTATGTTTTAATGACAACTTGGTATTTAGATGAATTGAGAAAATCGACGACAGGAACTAAAGTCTATCGAGTACATCCACGTGCTATAAGTAAAATTAAAATACCTGTTCCGTCTATTGAGAAACAAAAACATATCGTTTCAATTCTCGATAAGCTTGATGCTCTGGTAAACGACATATCAATCGGATTGCCTGCTGAACTTAAAGGTCGTCGATCGCAATATAAATACTATCGAAATCAATTGCTTACGTTTCCAGAACTAAAATCAAATGAATATGCCAAATAATAAAGATACAAAAAAATATACAACCGTCGCAGAAAACGTACATAGTACGGTTGTTGGGCAATATGCACCTGATACAAAACGAGCGGAACATTATCAAAGTGAAGATGCATTGGAAAAAGCTTTTATCAAGCAACTTGAATCGCAAGCCTACGAATATCTAACAATTACGAGTGAGCAAGATTTGGTGACGAACTTGCGGAAACAGCTTGAGAAACTCAATGATATTAATTTTTCTGATCAAGAATGGGAATATTTTTTCATTCATGAATTAGCAAATCCGAATGCGAGTATTGAGGATAAAACACTGACAATTCAAGAAGACTACATCAAAAATCTTACTCGTGATGACGGAAGTGTTAAAAATATTTATCTAATAAAAAAAGATACGATTCATGATAATACCGTTCAAGTAATAAATCAGTATGCTACTGACGACGGACAACGATCAAATCGCTATGATGTGACGGTACTGGTGAATGGTTTGCCAATGGTCCATATTGAGTTAAAGCGTCGAGGTGTGGCAATTCAAGAAGCATTCAATCAAATCAATCGCTATCAACGAGAAAGCTTTTGGGCGTCGTCAGGACTTTTTGAATATGTACAGTTGTTTGTAATTTCAAACGGAACACATACAAAATACTACAGCAATACAACTCGTCGTTCTCATATTGACGAGAATAGTAAAGGTGGAAAAATCAAAGGAAAACGAAGTAGTAATAGCTTTGAATTTACGAGCTGGTGGGCTGATGCAACCAATCGACCAATTACGGATCTTATGGATTTCGCAAAGACATTTTTTGCAAAGCATAGCCTATTAAACGTGCTGACACGGTATTGTATTTTTACAACAGATAAATCACTGTTGGTAATGCGACCGTATCAAATTGTGGCAACCGAAGCTATCATGAATCGTATTGAGGTGAGCACCAATTACAAGAAACTCGGAACCGTAGAAGCGGGTGGATATGTCTGGCATACCACAGGATCAGGAAAGACTCTGACGAGTTTCAAAACCGCACAGCTTGCGAGTCGATTGGACTACGTCGATAAAGTTTTGTTCGTGGTAGACCGAAAAGACTTGGACTACCAAACAATGAAAGAGTACGACAAGTTTGAAAAAGGTTCAGCAAACAGTAATACGAGTACGGCAAAATTACAGAAACAACTAGAGGATCCAAATGCTCGAATCATTATTACTACTATTCAAAAACTTGATCGCTTTATTAAAAAGAATAAAGGACACGCTCTTTTTGACGGTCACATTGTTTTGATATTTGATGAGTGTCATCGGTCACAATTTGGTGATATGCACGACAGCATTACCAAGTCATTCAAAAACTATCATTTGTTTGGATTTACTGGTACACCTATTTTTGCAAAGAACTCGTCAGCAGGTGGTCGTCCAGATCTAAAGACTACCGAACAAGCTTTTGGAGATAAGTTACATATCTATACTATTGTCGACGCTATCGCTGATAAAAATGTTCTCCCTTTCAAAGTTGACTATGTTTCAACAATGAAAGAAGAAGAAAATATTGAAGACAAAGACGTGAGAAGTATTGATCGTGAAAAAGCTTTGTTGTCACCTAAGCGTGTTTCAAATATTGTCACCTATATTCGAGAACACTTTGATCAAAAAACAAAACGAAATAGTTTCTATAAAATTAAAGATCGAAGACTTGCAGGATTTAATTCTATCTTTGCGGTATCTTCTATTGAATCCGCAAAACACTATTATCACGAATTCCAAAAACAACTTACCGATGTTCCAAGTGATCAGAAACTAAAAATAGCGACTATCTTTAGTTTTGGAGTAAACGATGAAGATGGTGACGGAATGATTGATGAAAATCTAGAAGATACAAGCGGACTTGATAAAACATCTCGTGATTTCCTAGAAGACGCTATTGTTGATTACAATAAAATGTTTGGAACATCTTTTGATACTTCATCAGACAAGTTTCAAAATTACTACAAGGATCTAAGTCAAAGAGTAAAAGATCGAGAAGTTGATGTTTTGATTGTGGTAAATATGTTTCTGACAGGATTTGATGCTACAACTATGAACACATTATGGGTTGATAAAAACCTTAGACTTCATGGGTTACTTCAGGCTTATTCTCGAACAAACCGAATCTTGAATAGCGTAAAGACTTTTGGAAATATTGTTTGTTTCAGAAACTTGGAGAAAGCAACAAACGAATCTATTGCATTATTTGGTGATAAAGAAGCGGGAGGAATTGTTCTCTTGAAGTCATTTGAAGATTATTACAACGGGTACAAAGACGGTGACAAAGATGTTAGAGGATATACAAGCCTAATTGAAGAGTTACAAGAGAACTTCCCTGTAGGGCAAAGGATCGACAGCGAACAAGCACAGAAAGACTTTATCAAGCTCTATGGAGGAATTCTTCGAGTAAGAAATATCCTTACTACTTTTGATGAATTCAAGGATCGAGGAGTGCTGAGTGATCGTGATTTGCAGGACTATCACAGTATGTATATTGATTTGTACAACGAGTTCAGAAAGGGAGAGGAATCTGAAAACGAAAATATCAATGATGATGTGGTATTTGAAATGGAATTGATCAAACAAGTCGAAATTAATATTGACTATGTAATTGAACTGATTAAAAAATATCACGCAACGAATCAGGATGATAAAGAGATTCTTGTTGATATTAATAAAGCCATTGATTCAAGTGTCGATTTGCGGAATAAAAAAGACCTTATTCACCAGTTCATATCATCGCTCGATATCAAATCTTCTGTTGATGATGATTGGCATAGTTTTGTTGATAAGAAGAAAGTTCAAGAACTCGATGCAATTATTGCTGATGAAAGCCTTGATAAAGATGAAACATATTCATTTATTCAAAATGCATTCAGAGACGGGAATGTTACAACGACAGGAACAGCCTTGAGTAAAGTATTGCCCCCAGTATCTCGATTTTCAGAGACAGGAGAACGAACAAAGAAACGTGAGAGTGTTATTGAAAAACTAACTCGATTCTTTGAAAAATTCTTTGATGTTTCAAGTGGAAAATTTAGTGAGTAAATAAAAAAACACCCTTGCGGGTGTTTTTTTGATTAGGTCTTATTCTACATCAACATAATCCCTATAATATAGAGTACTGTCGTCATCGTCCCCTAAGAAGAACATGATAATAGTTCCTTCTTTCGTATGTTTTGCCATAGTCGAATTAATCAGAAGTGAAAATGCATCGGCGAGGTCGTCATGCTTTTCAACTCCAAATCCAACAAGCTGTTCAATCAATTGTTCACAACCTTGTCGTGGAAATTTGATAAGTCCTGACTTGATAGCTGTGGACGTAAGTGCGAGCCGTGTCCGTTTGTCACCCTTAGGTTTTACTGCTGTTGCTTTCACTCCGTGGTGTTCAAGCATTTGTGGAAGCGCTTCTTGATACGCAACACTTTCAACAAATAGTTCATCAGACCTTTTTGTAAGATGTGTATTTCGTATATCTTTCATCAAGTCTACTTGAGCTGGAAAATTAATCTTTTTAGCGATTGGATTCGGTAGGATATAAATCCTCATTTTTTCACATCGTGAATAAATATGCCCAAATACCACAGCGGTATCATCAGCACTGTCATTTGAGGAGATAGCGAGATCAACACCTGCGTACGTACCGCGATATCCTTTGTGTTTATCACCTGGCAATTCGTCATAGTATTGAATCCATTCTGGATAGATAACTTGATCGTCAGCAGGAATAATCCTTAATAGATATTCACGTTGCCATGCGTTCTCATTCGATACCTTTTTCTTCTCATCTTCGAGTGCCTTTTCATCAGGATATTTACCTTTCCAAATACACTGCTCATTGTGATCAATCAAAGGATACATCTTAAATATTCCAGACGTTTGATCACTTTCTACCTCACCTTTAATACGCATAAGGAGAGAATCCTCATGGAGTAAGTTCCCGACAATAATCAGTCGTGTATTCTTGTCTCCCGCAGGAACAACCTCACTTCGTAGCCAGTTGTAAGTCTTGTTTCGACCCTCACGCGTCTTTGTTGACTGAACATCCTCTACGTCATCGCAGATGAATAAATCAGGTCTGTATTGATTGTGACGTGCTCCACGAATACTTTGCTCGCTTGATGCAACAGTGATCCGTGCACCATGCTTTTTGAACACTAATGAATATGAACCCCATTCATCACTTTCTTCTTGAAAGGGTCCAAGGTCATTAAGTAATAACTTATTACCCTCAAGCTCGGTACGAATATTCATCATGTGTTGCTTTGCCTGAATCTTTGTTTGGGTAAATATCATGACAAACTTCTTTTGTTGTTTACCAAGTATCGCCCAGATAGGGTACGAGGTTGTCACCATGGTTGATTTACCTGACCCACGAAAGGCACAGACATAGAAATGTTCTTTAGGGCTTTTCTCTAAGTAATGAATAATCTCTTTCTGAAAGTCTGCTGTCGGATATTGTACGTAGTGAGCGTAGTAAAAGTGAAAGAAGTACAAGAAGCTATCTCTCGTGATACTTGTTCTGATAGCTCTGTCTTTCATCATGCTTTTAATAAGATCACCACCGATTACTGGATTTGTTTTGTTTGTTTTCATAAGCGTTATTTGTTTTTCTTAATTCTTCTAATAGATTTTTGTTTTGTAAGCGTTGCTAATCTTAGTGCTTGCTTAACTACTTTTTGCTGATCTGGAGTAAGTTCATCAATTCTTTCGTTGGTGATAACTTCTATTTTAGTTTTGTAATTATCATTTCTATGGCGTAACCAAAAACTAATAGCTGACCAGTTTTTCTCCTTTATCATGGTGAGTAACTGACTTTCCGACATATCATTTACGAACGCCACACCCTCAGACATAGCTTTGTCCATTTCTTCCTCAAACTTTTTATCTCCTCGTCGCCAACGGTAGACACTATTTCTCGATACGCCTGTTTTCTCACAAGCGACTTGAACGATAGGAACCTTCTTTAATTCTTCTAGAAACTGCTTACTCGTCTTATCTTTCTTCATAGTAGTTTTTGATTATCTCTACTTTGTTTCCTGTGAGTTTTTCATATCTTTTCATTGCGACATCACAAAAGACAGGAGAAAGTTCAGTTGAGTAAACCGTTCTACCTAATTGTTCTGCACAAATCATCGTACTTCCTGATCCTGAGAATGAATCAAAGATAATATCGCCAGGCTTGGTGCACCTTAATATTGCTTTTTCATGAAGCTCGGGATTTTTCTCTGTAGGGTGAGAATATTTATTTCCTGCAAGACGTTTAATAGCCCACACATTAGTAACCCAGTCATACAGATTGTTCCCAGTTCCTGCTTCCTTGTTTTGTATCTCGTTGAGGTTATTAACTTCAGGCGATAGAAAAGGAGATCCTTTTGTTCCGTACACACAAAATTCAGTCGCTTTGTTGAACGCAACTTGAGGTGTCGGCGAGGAATTATTTTTGAGCCAAATGTTGAGCCGTCTATTCTTGATACCAAGCTCCATGTATAAGGTTTGAAAAACCCATACCCATGCTTCGTCGCACCATGTAAACCAGTGACTATCATTCGTCAATACAGGGAGCGCGCTTTGTAGGGTTTGATTGATAAACTCTTTATACGCGTCAGGAGTCTTTGAGTCGTCGACATCTCCTCCGTAATTACTTTTGTTCCCAACACCCTTGTCATAGCTTAAGCCAATATTGAACGGTGGGTCAGAATAGTACATTGATGCCTTGTCATCTTGGAATAGTTTCTGTACTGCTTTTGAGTCAGTTGCACTCGCACAAAGTAATTTATGCTTTCCCATGATAATAAGATCACCTAGTTCGGTAATAGGGCTGTGGATCTTTTTGACTTCCTTATCAACATCAAAGTCATCATCAACAGATTCGTTGTCTTTGTCCCAAAAAGAAACTAATTCCATATCATCAAAACCCGCTTCGGATAATAGTTCAATATCGAAGTGTTTTAATAGGTCATAATCCCAGTCGCCACCTAATTGGTTGCTCGCGATAAGGTACTGTTTTGATTCTTTCTCAGTTAGTTTGCGATTTGGAATACGAACATCGATTTGTTCGTCGCCACGTCCAAGTATCTTAAGAGCAAGAATTCTTTGATGTCCTGCTAGTATTTTTTCATCTAAGTCTACAACAGGTATTTCTACCAAATTGTATTTTTTGAGTGACTTCTTTAAATCCGACATCTGTTTGTCAGATATTTTCCTTGGATTTATTTCCTGAGGAATTAAATCCGCTATACGTTTTGAGACCGTCGTCCATTGGAGTGTTTTCATAACACTTTATTAATTAATGCCATTAATAAAATGTGGAAATAGAAAATACCTACTTCGCACACGAAACAAAAAGAGGTAGACAACCTACTGTTTATTTCTAGCGCGAAATAGGCATGGCTTGGAGCGATACACTACTTGCTTTTTACTACGCAAAAACAAATATTTAATTTATACGATAATTATATTACGATTTCTTATCTTTCGCAATTTTTCTCAAAATACGTTTACCTTGCTTGCTATCCATAAACTCAACAGAGTCTTTTCCAGCATAGATAGGTATTCCACTTTTAGGAATTGAAAGTAGTACTTTATATCCCTTAACCTCTTCTTCTTGAAGCATTTTAATAAAACTTGGATCATTCTTAACCTGATCAAGAATTGCCATTTTCATATATCCTTCGTCCTGATTTTCTGTTTGTTCAACCTTCTCAATTTTTTGATATATTCTACCTGGCTCATTTTTAGTAAAAGCTTCTTTAACTTTTTCCCCAACAGCTTTTGTTGGGCGCCTGTTTGATGAGTGAAAAGTTAAGTCAGTAATTTGTATAACTTTATACTTCTGACCATTTTTCATCTCAGCTGGCTTAAGTTCAAGTTTGTACTCCATGTTACTTTTTTGAACCTCTTTTATGTCTTTGTGATAATGCAGTTCCTGCAAGTGTTTTTGTTGTCTTAGAAGTAGTTTTACTTCTTAATGCTTTACTTGCTGTAGTCGCAACTTTGCTACTGGTTGTTTTTCGGTGTCCCATAGTGATATTATTTTTAATAGTCTTATAAATTTGTTTTGATCCAGTTGGATACCTTATCTGGAAGACCTTTCCATGCAGATGATTTATCTGTGACATCAATAACAATAACTTTGTCATTGGTATCTAGATAGCTCATGAGATCATTTCTTAATGTCTCGGCATTTTTAGTGGTCTTAACCAAATAAAGTGATTCAACTGGCTTTGCCCACTTTGAGTGTGATTCGATGAAACTCCTAAGAGCTTCGTATCCTCTTCCTGGGGCAATAAGGTCGTATGAAATCATGAGTGTGTTCATGGCGCTTTATTGGATTAATGCTGATAATATACAGATTTGTAATCTGATATATCTAGTTTATCAAAATGAAATATTGTTGTCAAACATTTTGAAACATGTATAATGACAATATGAAAAATGAAACACAAAAAAACCTTATAGGCAATAGAATTAAGGAGGCTCGAGAGGGTGCAGGATTACTACAGTCTGATTTAGCAAAAGTAGTAGGCTTTTCTAGTCCTACCGCTATTTCACTTATTGAGAATAATGAGAGAAAGGTAAATGCTGAAGTATTAAGTAAAATCGCTGATGCACTTCATGTTGATGTAAATACACTTCTCGGTAAAGAATCAAAGGAAGTTGATTTTATGTATGCTCTCCGTGCAGATAAAGATCTTAATAATGCCGATAGAGAAAAGCTAAAAGATTTCTACAGTTTTCTTAAGGATAAAAAGAAATAGGCTTATGGAAACTCCTAGTATCGGTCAAGCCAGAGAACTCGCAAGAAAATTATTGAAAGATGCAGGCTGTAAAGATAGACCTGTAATGATCAAGGATATTATTTCATACTTAAAAAATGAAAGCGGTCTTGAGTGCAGTTCTCTTGAGCTATCAGATGATACTTCAGGATTTCTAATCGAAGATGAGAATGTTTCTGGTATTGCTTACAACAGTGGGCACCATGTACATCGTCAAAGATTTAGTGTAGCTCATGAGATTGGACACTTCATGCTGTCGCATAATAATCAGAGAAAGAATGACATTGATAAGGATAAAAGTGATCCTGTTCATGAAAAGGAGGCAAATGCCTTTGCTACAGAGTTACTAATGCCGTTAGAGTTTCTAAAGAAAGATCTTAAGGTGTCTATTGATATAGATGATTTAGCAAAGAAGTATTGGGTAAGTAAAGACACTATGTCGTGGAGAATTCAGGATTCAACTGTCCTGAAATACGTTAAATAAATTATGAGAATTGAAAAAGACAACTTAATAAGCACTGGGTTAAATATTATAGCAATGCCTATTATATGTATTTACTTTCTATTTAAATTTATCTTAGAACAATTAGGTAGTTTTGTTTCTTTAGTTTTTAATAAAACAAAAAACAAATTCGCATCGATAATAGCGCTTGGAATTGTTATGTATGTCGTTTCTCTTATGGTGCATTGAATATGAAACAAAGTATGCTTAATAAAACAAAAAACAAATTTTCTGATTTTAGAGTAATAACTAGTAATTTAATTGTAATGATTAAAACTATTTTTATAGGAATACTTCTGACTGAGGTATGGTATTTTTCTTTGGATTTTTCATCTAGATTTTCAAATCAAATTATTTTCCAAAACTACGAAAACTACGCAATATTCTTGGGAATAACAGGGTTGTTGTTTATACTTTTCTATCTTTTAATTCGAGGTGTGTTTTTTGATTTATTTAAAATGATAAAAAGCTTACGATTCGATGTATTATTGGCATTACTACTTGGAATATTTATTAGTATTGCTTGGGGTGGATTGTTAAGTCATTTTTATAAGGATTTTCTCAATTTTACATTTATTCAAAATCTAATAATTCTTGGAACTCCTTTTGTTATTTCAGTATTGGTAATTGTAAGATCATTTTCTAAAATGCATGATAGTGCTGATTCTGGGTTTCTCTTAGATAAAGAACTTGTTAGTAAAGTAGATGATCTATTAAATTTAAGTGAGAAAGCGGACAGTTTCGCTGAGAGAGTTTTTAACCACGGGTCACCAGAAAGTTTTGTTTTTGGTATCGACTCTCCTTGGGGTATTGGTAAATCATCTTTTATAAATTTTTGTGAAGAATATTGGAATGAAAAATACAAAGACCGCACTATTATTTATAAATTCAATCCTCTCAAATACGTTGGAAATAGAGACTTGCTAGAAGTATTTATTAATGGATTAATTCATTCAATCCAAAAAGATTCATTTATTCCTGAAATCCGACCTTTGATCTCTAAATATTCAAGATTACTCAGGGAGTCAAAACGCTTCTCTATTTTTGGCATACAAATACCTACCTTTACTGTCGACTACACCGCAGAAGAAGCGTTTGATGATCTTACTGTCGTATTAGAAAAATTTGATAAAAAAATAATAATCGTTGTTGATGACTTAGATAGAATGAGCTTTTCTGAAATAAAAGATATTTTATTTGTGATAAGAAAAAGCCTTGTATTACCTAATATTTCGTATGTTCTCTGCTATGATACTGAAAATATTGGAATACTTGAAGCAGAGACTCCGGATATTGAGAAGGTCAGCGAATTCCTAGAAAAATTTGTGAACATTAAAATTAGTCTCTTCTTAGATAAAACAGATCTCTCAAAATATGTATCTGATAACCTTACTAAGGTTATTACTGATAAATTAGTAGATCCAATTCTGGTTTCTCAAGCTATAGGAGGTCTTAAGGATATATATGTATCTCCAGATTATCATAATTATCTGCCGTTTGTCGGTGATGTTAGAAAGCTGAAAAGACTAATAAATACGGTTGTACTTTTTGAAGTTCAAAATACTGATTTTAGAAATTCTGATTTTGATAAAAAAGATTTGATACATCTTTTGCTTATATATATTCACTATCCAAACATCTTTAGAAAAATATATGATACTGAAACACAGGGAGGAAGAGGATTTTTCTCCGCAGTTATCCCGTATGACGACGGGTACCCAAAGCCAGAGACGGAAAATAGAGGAGGATCTTTCACTGATTCTGTATATAAAAATTCTGTCGATTATATAAAATATTTAGAAAAATTTCCTGAAGACAGTCATCAAAGATTTCTACTTGAAAAGGTATTTAATATTGAACAGCGATTAGAGAATACAAAAATAGACAGTGTTCCTGAAATTATTCGAACATCTTATGCTTGCTTTAATGGTGGGTGGAATAATGGAAGAAACTTAGAATCCTATTTAAATCTCATCATACATCTTTCAAAGCCAATAGATACAGAACAACATAATTTCTATGAAAATTGGAAAAATGAAATAATCTCTGAAGAACAATCAATAGAAAGTGCGATTTCACACTCAAAATTCTCTTTAGATGATGGTGAATTCGCAAGTGAAAAATTATGGCGAATTATCGTCAATAATGCTCGTAATTTACCAAAAAATATTGCTGATCATATAATTAAATATTTGATTGAAATATTGCCAAAATATTCACACCTAGAGATTGAAGGTATAAGTCTCGGGTTACGAAAAAATACTGATCTTTTTTTAATTCGTTTACTTAATGACGCGGGATGGCAAGACGATAAAGGTACGTATTCTGGGAATACTGAGGAAAATATTAAAGAAATATCAGAGTGGATTTTCGGTGAAGATAGACATTCAGATTTTTCTGTCATAGAAAAATTAGCAGAGCCGTCTCGTGGAATTTTAGGTCTTTATGACTTAATGGCGTTTCGCTTATACTGTAGTTCAGATAGAGGTGGTGATATTTTTAATCTGACACGATCGTTATCTAAATACGGTAGCGAGGATGCTCCAACAGAAGGTAATACTGCGGTTATTGCTAAAGAGGAAATGAGAATAATTTCTCAAAAAATATTTGCACTATTTAAAAAACGATACATAGATCAAAATAAAAATATATTTGATGAAATAGTGGGTCTTACACTAGAAGACTTTGCTTCTGAATCAAAGAACTTTATTGATAAAAAAGTGAAAGACGGGACAATAACTACTGAGCAAGTCCAAGATCGTGTAGCTATACAAAAAAGTATCACTGCTGGCTTTATCGTTTATCAATTAACTAATGATTTTATTAGTAGCGGGGTTGGTTGTGGTATTTACGATGAAACAGGAGATAGTGATAGTCAGGGTATAAAACTTGTTATGAATGAATATTTATTCAATATTTGTTTTAATCCAGAAGTATCTTCAGAGAATGCACAATATTTCATTGATTATTTATTGAGGAATTTTGCTAGTATTTTTGGGTCTGGAAGTGGAAGAGATTATATTCCAAGTATTAGTGAATTCACTAAAATTTTAGATGAAGAAAAATTAGCTGATTTTTGGAAAACGCATGGACATACAATCAAGGGTTTAAATCTTCAAAATAGTGAAAAGATAGTACAAGCAGGTAATTATATTGCTACCTATAAAGAAGATATTGAACCAGTATATAAAATATTAGATGATCATCTTATAAATATTGAATGTAGAAGAGAGCAAGGTCAGGAAACTGAGTAAGGTGGATAGAAATAAGTATTATAAAAAGTTACAGTCACATGTAACTTTTTATGTCGATCCTGTGTAACTTTTGTAACTTTTTGAGTGCTCAGGACGCGTCGAAATATAAAATAATATTATGCCAAAAAAGCCTTGCGGGGTAAGGAATCCAATAGTTCCGAACTCGAGACGGTGAGCAATGAAGAAAACTTAAGGTCAGAACCCACTAAATCCTCTTGTTTATCAAGGGGATTTTTGGTTTCGAATGAACCCATATTGGTCCTATAGGCACGAAACCCTTCAATCATAACCTTTAAGGGTTTACGTGGCTCTACACTTAGTTTTCTGTCTGTAAGTATGAGTTTCGAATCAAACGAGCTCAATATCTCTTTACGTTCACCATTGGTCCCATTCTTGATAATTTCAGCAATCTCAAGAGCTAAGTTAAAGTCATTGGTAATCTTAGTGAATCGCTTGTGTATTTTCTCATACTCAGTATTGGTCCCTTTGAAACGCTCAATATCATTCAATAACTTTTTTTCAAGATCATCATATTGAGACTCTTGCTCTACTGAAAGACTCAACTGAGCAACTCTGCGTTCAAGCAGATTGCTATACTTTTTCTGGGCTTGTTCTAATGCACTGGAGCGAGCTGTGGCAATTTCTACTGTATTAGCAAGCTCAGCATCATCCAACTCTTTTACATGCTTAAGGCACCACTGTGCAAGCTTTGCAGTAATAAACAAATTTTCCTCAAGGTAATTAGATAGTTGCAGAGTAAAGTCGTCTAAAGTGATTGTTGACTCAGTACACTTTATTTTTTTATGTGATTTTGTACAGTGAATATAGTCGAAATCGTAAAACTTTGGGGATTCCATATCTACTAGCCTGGTCCCACAACGCTTACAGGTGTCTTGTGTGATGTATGAGAACTTATGACCACAATCACAGCGCACACGACGTTTTTTCTCCATTACAAGGGCCTTTTTACAGGTACCACACTCTCCATGAGGAGCATAAATATTTTCATTCTTTGACGATCGAGGATTATTTGTCTTCCCCATTCGCTGCAGTATTTTTTCATGTGTCTCCCTACTAATCATTCGCTCAATACTAGAGTTTAAATCATATTCTGTTCCATCGGGTCCATAGAAATGGCCAGCATATACCGGATTGGATAAGATTTTATAGAGGTAGGAACGTGCTATAGGTTTTCCACCTTGTGACTTTCTTTGAGGTGTAGTTAGTCCCCATTCAAATTCAGCCTTATGAAGTAGTTCTTTGACACTGTAAATTCCGTCTGCGTAGTAGTTAAGCATTTGCTTTATAAGCAAAAACCTATCTCGGTCCTTAATCCATCCACGAGCTCCTGGTTCCTGCGATAAATCATTTAGATATCCAATTGAGGCAACTCCAGTAGTGTAACCTCTCTTTCTTCTCTCACGTAATCCTCGTTTAGTGTCAGTACTGAGGTCTTTGATAAATTGATTTGCAGTTCCCAGTTCAACATTCATAATGAGTGAATTGTCTGTTGGCAGATGCTGACCACTGGATGTTTGGATATTTTGAACAATACCTCTGTCGAGCAACCAGCAAATCATGCCACCATCAATAGGATTACGTGCAAGGCGGTTAATCTTCCAACACAGCAGGCCAGAAGCCTCGCCCTCTCTGAGACGCCTAATCATCTCATTAAAAATTGGCCTACCAGGCATCTTAGCTGACTGAGACTCTTCGAAGTACTCAATTACATCTAAGTCTAATCGATTTACTAGATTTTGAAGCTCAGCTCTCTGTGAATCTATGGATTGCATTTGTCGGTCCTCACTTTCAGAAGACTTTCTAAGGTAGGCAAAATATTTTATCTTATTGTTATCCTTCATATTTTTTTGATGTAGTACAGGTTAGTTCTTTTATTATAACTGAATAAATGACTTATGTGTCGACAAAAGCCAAGATTTAGAATCTGAAAGAAGCCGACTCTTTTACTGTATGTAGCCCCCTTTGGGGATGTGTTGTTACTTTTACTATCAGACAAACTAAACCTCTATTTCAAGCACTATTTTATGATTTTTCCTTATCTCTCTTCGTTCATGCTTGTTAAGTGAAAACTCTGAATAAGATACTTTTGTTTTGTTGACAATCCCACAGTGTGCACACAAAGATTCAGTCTCATGATATCCGTGCACAAGCATTTTTGAGAGAATAGTATCTAGTAATTTAGACATGGGGATACTCTTCTTTTTTGAAACAGCTCGCAAGTACATGTGTAGATCCGATAAGATTCTGACGTGTTGTGTTTTTCTGTACGTACGATATTTACGTTCACTGAGCATAAGCCCCTGTTTCTTTTCTGTGTTCTTCTGAGATTTTTCATCCATAGCTATTTTGTTAACATTTAATAAATACAACTTTTTTTACTCCCATCCGTTATGTACTGCACCTTTATTTAACTAGCAGTTATATATCTCCATATATAAATTATTGTCTGCTTAGTTCTTTCATAATCAGATGGGAGCCCCTGAAACAGAAGTTGACACTATTTCAGGGGATTTATTCTGATTACGAACAATAGACACGTTTTTTGAGGCTGTCTAAGGCTCATGCAGGTTTTAGTGCTTAAGCACTACAGAGGTAAGTTTTAGAAGCACTACACCAAGTTCATTCAAATTACTTTCAGTAAGTTGATCGAGTTGTTGTTTTGGTAAGTTGATAGAAAGAATTTCCTTCAACTCATTTTTTGCTTCCTTACTTAACTCCATACAACAAGGCTACTAAATGTCTGAGGTAGTTATGGGGTAGTTTTAATCATTAAAAAAACGAGGTTACTAGCCTCGTTGTTAGTTACAGTTTTAGTTTATACTGTATTTTTCCCAATCAATACCGTATCCATCTCCCCATCGTGAAATGACTACATCATCGATGAGGTGCAGGTTCTCTTTGCAAGCTTTCCTTATTTCTCTTACAGCATGCGGTACCCCATATTCTGTATCTCCATCAGTAAGTAGGTCAGTTAAAGCTGCAGTTCTATAGAAATTTCCTCTAGCTAATATGTTCATCAAATCGTATCTTTTTCCTATTAACCTATAAGAATATTCAGGTTTCTTAACTAAAACTAGCCCCCTGGTTTTATTCAGGTTTAAATGTATTATTTCTCCACTTTGTATTCTGTTTGACCGCTGAACAAGAAGGTTACTGAGGCTTTTTATTACATCATCATAAGGATACATAGAAGGCAACTTTAGGTCCTGGTTATCAATTTTAAATTTACCTGTACCCTTAGACACCGACAAAATACCATTAGTTAAGTCAACTTTGTTTTGAATAATTGCTGTATGAATAGAATTCAAAATCCACACAAGATGTTCCATACTTTCTCTTGTGTAGCCAGACCGAGTATTTGATTCCAGAGGAAAAAGGAATGTAGCGTGTGCATGTGATTTGTCTAAATCCACATAATTCTTACACTCCTTCAGCAAAAGCATCGTATCTTCAATGTTCTTACTGCTTTCGCTTCTTAGTCTGTTCCTCACAGCAATCTGATCAATTGTTTTATATTTTGTCGACAATGCTATAATCAAAGCACAATTTAATAATAATCCAAAGACCTAACCCGGCATTTATGGCGGCATGGTTTAAAACCGATCAAAGATGAAGAACCCGCCATAGGGGAGCACTTTGATCGGTCCTGTTGGGAAACTAGCAGTGGGTAGCCTAGCTATCGCCCATGTGGTGGGCTTTTTGTATGACTACTGAGTAAAACCGATCAAAATTATGAGTACGAAAATCAAGAAAGAAGACATTGAACGATTGAAAAATCTTGCTCTAGAAGCAATGAGGGAAAATGCAACAAACAGAGCCAGTTTGAAGCTGAAGCATCCCAACACTAGACCAAACGATATTAAGGAAGACATAGCAACAGCAGAACGTGTTGTAGAAAAAAATAGGGAGAAGGTCTTACAATCTAGCGCTAGCACAAATGAAGAAATTGACTATCCTTCAAGCTACCAGCCATCAAGTATGCTTACTCGACTATACACAAAAAGTTTACTAATTTTAAAATATGTGTTAATAGCTTGCCTATTGATAGGACTAACTGGTCTTTTATATAAAATATTACCAAGTAGTTCTACTGGGTTAAATAAATATGACTACATCCAGGAGAGAGCGGCCGATGATTATCGCATTTAAATTATGAGTACTATATCAAGATACCAATGCACAAAATGCGACCTGTCTTATAGCCTGCAGTTCAACATGCCTTATGAAATTGACGAAGAAACAGGAGAAAAAATACGAATGATTCTTCCTGTTGATCCCGATCTCGCAGATGGATTTTTCAACGGTGAAATGTGTTTGAATTGCCGTTATGTAGTGTTAATTTCACAAGATAAGGGCAAGGAAGTTGCTTACATGTGTCCAGACTGTAACAAATCTAATTTTCTTAATGAAGATGACCAGTGTCCAAAATGCAATGGAGGGACTATTGAGGAAGATGAAGGGAGCGTTGTCTGGTTCTAAAATCTAAATATATGCAAGAAAAAGATACTTTTATAGTCGATGGTGAGGTGTTTGAAGTCAAATACTTCCCAAAATTCTACTCCATGTTCAAACATGACCCTGAATGGGCTGAAAAGCAGGTTAAATCAATCGCAGACGTCTGGCATGAAGGATTCATCGTTTCTGCCATGCAGGCCTTTGAGAGCGATTTATGACGCTTCTTTACTAGAAGTAACTCAAAAAACATTACTGACAGCTGTAAGGGACAGTGTTAGAACTATTCTGGACTGTATTACTTAATAAAAAATCGAAATAATCTTGTCTTCACATAACCGTCACCCGTTGCTCCGATATATTTAAGGAATTTTTGACCTGAACAGTCAGAACTGTGAACAAAAAACTTTAGCTCAGAGTAATTCAAGTGATAGTTAAGTTCTATTTTTTTAGCATCTGGAACTCCATAAGATATGTATAACCAGGCATCATGTTTAGGTAGTTCTTTTCGAAGCTTAATAGTAATTTCAAATGGTTCAATAAAATGCTGAGGAGCAAATCTATAATTTTCTTTTAATATTAGCTGTAAAGAATCACCTCTATGATTCCATCCTTCAAAGAGAGACATCTGAGGAGTCTCACTCAGAGTCAAACCAAAACCTGAAGATGAGAAATTTATCCAAAAGTCTCTTATAGTCTCGTCAGTCTTGTTTTGGAAACGTGGTGCAAATTTGAAAATAAAAAAATCTTTATCTTCTTTATCTGGAAATAGACTCCAGACACAAATTATTTTACTTGCTCTTTCTCTCTTCGAGACCTGACTTCCAACCCACTTGAAAATACCTGCACCCCAGGCTATTAATAAAGTCAATGTGAAAATTATCACAGAAAGAATACCCTGATTGTTGTTTAACCAATCACCTATATCCGATATTTCTAAAAAATTTATATCCATGGCTTTTTATTTAATTATTTACCCAAATTCACCTAAAGTCAGTAATTGATTCCAATATTCGTTGTGTAGGGAGATATTAGAACAAGTTTAATTGATATTTAATCAAAACAAATATAATGACTTTCATTAAATCTTAAGGTCCCATGAGTGCCCAAATAGTGCTCACTATCAACAAATAAACTACTACATGAGTAATTGCATATTCATTAATACTACGAGTTTTGCTGCCAATGGTTTTCCTCCCATATACAACATAAATGACAGCACTTCTTAGGACGTAGTAGCCTAAAATTCCACCTGCAAGCACGGTTGTCAGGGCAACGAATGAATAAAAAAAGTCAAATAACTCATACGTAGACGTGTCTGTCGTCACAAAAAGGCTAATGAAATATGTAATATAGAGTAAAACTGCAAGTCTGTAGACAGAGTCCAAGCCCCTAGCCCACCATGCATCTACCTTTAATTTTATAAAGTAATCTTCACAAGCGTAAAAAAGTAATAAATTTTTCATAAATTGATTATACCACCACTATCATTTTCCCCTTCCAGCTAAGGCGAAATATCCCACAAAACCAACCCCACCGACCCGTCACTACTTTTATTTGTGTTTTTTGAATAACTAATAACCGTATTACTATTGTGACCATGTCTCACGTCATATGATACTCCCCAATCAGAACAGTTTGTTCTGTAGTAATGACACCCATCCGAAGCAGTCCTACCTGGATGAGCAACATGACTAATGGCGTCATCATAAGTACTAAAATTATGAGACTGTGTATTATTTTCATGCAGTTATGAATTTAGGGCAAAGTTTCACACGCTGATCCGTCACCATCTCTGACTTCTGAGCTGAACTTAATTTATATAAAGATGCTTGTTGTACCTGTATTACAGTATCCGAACCTAATGAATCATCCGATAAACCAATCAATGTAAAAATTCTGATAATTACACTACCTATAATAATAGAGGTTGACGTACTTATTTTTTCATATCAATATTATTTTAATATACCCCTTTTTAAAAAACGACAATATCATTGTACCCATGAGAAGACTCGGACCTTCAATCTAGTGGATATAACTCACTTGCTTTATCCTTTAAGCTACGGGGCAGAACATGGAAAAGCTACTCCATAAAGCTTCACACGGAGGTGTGTCGCAGGGAGTGTCTATACTCTTGAGTTAAAGTTGTTCATTTGTATAAATATAGTATCAAAAAATAAGAATCTAACAATAAATGTCTACTATATTTGTGGCTTATCAAACTGCAAGAATCTTGTCGGTGACGATATAGACAACGTTTGAGTGGCCCTAGAAATCGCTACATAGAATTGTTTTGCCTGAGCAGAACGCTGACCGACAAAATGATTTGCGCCTAGAACTACGACATGATCAAATTCCAAACCCTTAAGTAATAGAGGTGTCGAAGCGGTCCTTACAGGAAGTTTACGCCCTGAATGACTCGTTCTTTGCCTGATTTCCCCCACAGACTCAGTCATGGTGCTATGACGACCCATGCAAAGTTCTTGAACAGAACGCTCCACATCCCTCCAGAGACCAGAACGATAGAGCCTCCATCTTGGATGGTCACGACAAAGTGATAATAACTTTTTTGCTGACTCAAAACATTCTTTCATATCAAGTGCCTGAGCATTAATTTGAATCTCTTCTGAGATTGCTAATTCTTCTGATGTCATTTTCTCCCCCTCAGCAAGGGCACGTTCATGGAAAGATGCTGTCAGTAAACTTGATACCGATCCTCTTCTCCCATCACCATCCACTGCATCATCCCACTCTTCTGCAAACTGATGTAGCCGACCAGCAGCAATCTCCTCAATGGCTTGATATCTACCTCTCGTTGCTTTTGCTAACTTATAACAAACTCCTTTACTACAGTGTATTCCTGCAACACTTCCCTCTTTCCCATCTATACTATCAAACAAGAATGGCATATCGAAAGTATTCTCTGTCAACCTAAAATCAATACGTGGGTCTTGAAGATCGATTTGCTCCCCAGCCATCAGTTTCTCCCTGACTTCTGATATCCACGCTCCAAGATCTGGGTTTGTACTTGTCCAGCGGTGAGGAGTCTCAAGTTCTGTTGCAAGTGGAAAATGAGTATAAATTTCTTCTTCCCAACTTAAATTAGCACCTGCAAATTCAAAAATACCCTGCATAGGATCACCGAATATAGTAGTTGGAACTATGTTAGATAATTCAATCGCTAGATTATGTTGTAATAGTGTACAGTCCTGGTACTCATCAATTAGAATTCTGTCATAAGATGCCAAAACAACTTCTCTTACAGCAGATATGTTAAGGGCATCACGTGCTCCAGAATAAAGCTGATTCCACTCCTCAGTGTTGCTTGGCAACCCTTCAGATGGACGAGCTGCTGAAGGAAAAGCATAAGAATAACGCATAGACCAACCAGCTATTGTATCCACACTCACTAATGAAGCTGGTATATCAAGTCGTTTTAAACGCTCTTTAATCGCATGTACTCCTGCATGAGTGTGGGTCAAAATTAGAGTACGCCTGCCCAATCCTGCAATCTGTGCAATCACTTGGGTCTTGCCGTATCCAGCAGGAGCCACCACTGAAACGTTACCCAGCCCATAAATTTCTTGAGGGCTAAGCATATAACCATACTTCTATTTCTTTAATTACTTTTGAGATAGAATTTTCTGAACTATCAGTAATAACCGACCATACAATCGGTGCAATTTCACGAGAAATGCGTGAATTCTTAAACCATTTTTGTTTCAACGCAGTATCAATTAAAACCTTCTTGATTTCATCAGCACTTAGACTTGACGCCCCTTCCCAGGTACTAAAATTCTGTGCTATAGACATCACATCTAAACCGTCTATCAAAGGATGTAAAGTACCATTGATTGACTCATCGCTTCTTTCATCTCGCATATATTCCAGTAACTCTTGAATTCTGTCGTCGTTTGCTGCCCAAAAGATTGCCTGCTCCGTGTTCAAACTACCTTCATATTCAAAAATTGGTATGTTTTGCGCAGAAAGATTTGCTAAGACATCAGCAGTAAGCTTTGTATCTGAGTCACGGAACAAAGCAACATCATAACCGAGTTTTGAAAAAACAATGGACCGTGAAGCAGCCTGTTCTCCGTTGCCATCAGCAATAGCAACACCTAGTTGTTCAACAGACACGTTACCGTGACCAGCAGCCATATATCCACGCAATCCCAACATAAGACCTACTTCTGTCGATCCTTCTGTAACAAGTATTCGTCTTGCAAGTAAAGCTCTAGGATTGAAACGTAATAAATCCTGAACTGGTTCTGGAGATTCCGGCAAAACAAGTGTTGTTTTATGATTAGTTTTATTTGTTTGACACACAAATAAGCCTTCTGAGCCTGTCTCAACAAGAGCAACATCAGAGTGAGTAGTCATCAAAATCTGCCCAACTGGTTCTCCTTCCTTTAGGGATTTAGATTGACTAACTTTAAGTTGAGAAATTGCACCTATAATCCTATGTGGTTCTAAACCATGCTCAATCTCGTCTATTAGTACAATAGCCCCTTCAGCAATGGCAGAACGTTGGATTGCAAGGGTTGCCAATCTGCGAGTACCTAAACCAGCAAGCCTAAGTGGTACACCACCATCATGTAGGGCTATTGAACCGGCAGAAATACCAGAACGACCTAGCTCTAAACCAGGTCCATATTTACCATCAACGTAAGCCCCTAATGTTTTAGCCTCAACTTCTGCACTTGCGGATGCTTCATTAAGCGAAGGTATCTTGTCCAGTCCAGCACTATCTCGAGCAGTTTTATATGCTTGTGCCAGCAAAGCGGAGGCCTCACCCCTATCACCAGTAAGTCTAGAGAGGACGGAACCATGTCCCCATGCCAGATGCCGTGCATCATCACCAGCTAATCGAACTAGACCAAAGTGAGACCTGTCTCTATTAGATAAAGTTCTAGGATTCTCTACCCTGTCACAAACTAATTCCCACACAGGCTCTAGGGTAGAATCTACAGTTAGACGAACTGTGAGCACTGGTTCATCATCATCTTCAGGTTCATCCCTCAACTTTCCTTCAGATGTCCACCCTCTTATGTACAAACCGAAACGTTCATCTGATTTTAGAGGTTTGGACAATTCTCCTATAGTCACTTCTACTACTACAGACAGCGAGGTATCACAACCTAAAAAATCACTTTCTGAGAAACTGAACCATCGTGAAGACAAAACAGCCTCAACAGCATCAAGAACCGTTGATTTTCCACTATCTCCTGAGCCGATAATACAACAAAACTGTTCATCCGATTTCCAATCCAACTCAGATATACCTCTGAAATTTCTAATACTAAGTGTTCTAATTTGCATACTATTCTATCTATTATAGTCCCATAAAGACTAAAAAGACATACCTGGGAGTATACGCAAAGTAAGACATTAAGAAAGTAGAGCTCTAGCTTACTTTCCACTAAAAATAATGAGGATTGTTCCGAGGTTCACTATCAGATTTTATTTGTCTATATTCCGACATAGCAGAATTATATACTTTCCTAACTTCATCGTTTTCGATAGTTTCATTTATCTTAATCCCTTGCATTTCACGCTTATTCTTAGCTGAGCTATCGCCACTCTCTATAGCAGATATAAGGTCTAACGTTACATCCTCACTCATTATTTTCGTGTAAGAGTCTCTCTGCTTCTTGGTTTGTAAACTTTTCCCTAAATCATGTAGCTGTCTACAAAACATCCAATTTGCTCTAAACATTTTCTCCCTTTTTTTACTCTCATACAAAAAAACAGACAAAAGTACTATTATCACAAGAAGTGTCAAAATCATATATTTAGTCATACCACCAGTACATGGACCAAAGGTATACATTTTTGATGTACTATCGCTCCTGCTTCAGCTCTACGAACAAGATGACTTGCATACTCGGGTAAAAAAACACTTAATATAAGAGTATCAAGTGTTTTTTTAGAACCTGTCCTTTACTAAGCTCATACTCGAGAGTCAACCATGGTGACATTTATGAGAGAACAGGTTTCGGAGATACTTAACAGGGATGAAGAGAAACATACAATTATACTTAGCAGAATCAGTACGGAGTTCAAAATTGTATTTATAACTCTTGGACCTAAAAGCTATTAAAGAGTAGTGATGACAGAACTGGTAGTGAATAGAACCACTGATCCAAGGTAACACTCTAAGGCTCAGTAAAAGTTTATTTTTTTATCTTAGGCCAGATTGATGGAATAAATCCATTTATGGTCGGGGCCGGCATTGTCTCCTTTTGGCACTTGGTACACTGCCAGAAATCTTTTTCGACATCCTTTTTTGCATAAACTACTATTAAGGCTGTCTGGCAGCATTGTGACACAAATTTTTTCATGTTTACAAAAAATTATTATGCTAATAAATTTCGATTTGTCGTTACTCCAATTTATGAACTACTAATAATTTCTTTTTCTCCTTCACTAAAGCTATAGAGTCCCAGCACTAGTTCATTAATTTGGTGTTCCAAATCTGAAGTATCTTTTTTATTGTCTAATTTTTTGATCTGTAACACAGACTGTACAGCTGAACTTATTTTATTAGCATAAGAAATGTTCTCTTTAGAAATTTTGGGTATTGGCATATTCTCAATTTCATAAGAGTTAACATTGCTATTTGTACTACTTTTTTTAAAAACAAAATTCAAAATAGATGAATTTAAGATACCTAACAGCAAATAAGTATCGTAATTATCATTTGGGAGTATATAGTTACAGGAATGAGCACAGTATTTACCCTTTTGAACTAAGGTTGCTTTTATTCTTAAAGTTTCGTCAACGCCTGTTATTCCTTGCATGACTATTCGTTGAACTAAGTGATGCTTTGATTTTGGACCTTTATTCTTCTTCAGATAATTCTTTTCATCAATAAATTCTATTTCTCCCTGACTCATCTTATCGACCAAATGATACCTTTGTACTTTAGCTCCTTTAATAACCTCAGGAAGACTATCATCACCAGTGAGTAAATTCTTATGTGTTGACATATTAATTTCACCTTGATAACACTGAAATATATCCCCAATCTTCTGATTTCCACCGAAAAAAGTTCTAATGATTTGTTTCTCGTTTTCCTTAATCATTGGTATAACGTAGGACTCAGGATCAATATAATGAAGATCATTTATTTTAAATGTTGTTGCAAAGCCCTTTAATTTATCCCGGTCTTCCCAGACCCTAAGATTAAAATTGTAATTCTCATTTTTATTCTTTATTGCAAGTAAAATACACACACTCATCTTTACTCCCTCAAACACTCTTTTTTTAGAATCATCTCTTTCAGGGAAGGAATCTATCTGCAGAATCCTTTCCTCTAGTAGATAGTGTTTTCGAATATTTTTTGCTGAATTATCTCCAAGAAATGAGTTTTGAAAAATCATCGATGTAATTCCTTTCTCTGTTAAAAAATCAGGTGTCGCAGCTAGAAAAAGTTTAAACGCATTCATTTTACCTCCTTCAGCCTTTTTATAGCGAGATATATTCTTCAGTGTAGCAATTTCATTAGTGGAACAACCCTCGTAAACAAAATATGGAGGATTACCTATAGCTATTTCAAACTTTTCAACGCCATGCATTAGGCTCGGGTCATAAAATCCTGATGAATTTAAAGAGTTAAACGGATTATAATCCTTCAGCTGACGCAATCTTTCTGACTCAAGTTCTGCAAAAAGACCGCCGTCACGGATCTTCTCCAAGTATTGCTCTCGTAGTTTCTTTTTATCTGCCTTCTTTGTTGCCTCATAATATTTGTCACGAATACCGATAAGATCTTCTTTTAATTGATGTTCGTCAAACAAATTATCTTGAATTCCTTCAGCTAATGGTATTAATGTATTGGCACATACAAATTTGAAATCTAGGTTTGGGAGTGGTTGTACCCTGCGTAAGTCTTGCATATCTACCAAAATAGAGAGCCAGGCTCGCAGGCGGGAAATCTGGATGGCCATTTGATCAATATCCACTCCATACAGCGACCTTGAAAGGATTCTTCGCTTAAGCCCAGCGAGATCTTTTTCATTAGTTGTTTCAATTCGTGAATAGACCTTTACCAGAAGTTGCAGCATTCCCATAGGAAAAGCCCCTGAACCTACAGCAGGGTCTAATACTTTTAATTCGTCCAAAGCCCTAATCACGCTTTCTTTTCCAAGATCACGCTTCCAATCACGTCGCTTATTGTGATCTTGCTCACGAAAGTCAGATTCCTTCATGGTTACCATCTCCTCTATGCGCTGGTCACGCACCGGAGACTCAGGTATTTGCGTTTTAAGATATTCGATCAATGACTGTTCGCACATGTAGTCAACGATTGTACGAGGTGTATAGAAAGCACCTTTAGCCTTACGTGCACTAGTCTCAGTCTCTGGATTGATAGAAGCTAGAAGATTTTCAAACACACGACCAAGCATTTCTGGATCTACCGCTACCTGTTCGTAGTCTGATGTACCTTCATCAACTGTGAAATTAAATTTATTTAATAACGCATAGAACTGAGTAAAGAAACCCTCTGGAAAGGTTAAAACAGAATCTTTATAGAAATCGGTGTCAACAGGTTCGAAGAGTCCTCCGTTTAAGAATGGGGTTATTTCGTCTGGGTACTGCCGTCCTCGAATCTCTGAATTCAATACTTCAAAAAAGAGTGGTTCGAGAAAATCACGATAGTACTTAGTCTGATCGTCTTCCCCGCTTACTCTAAAGTAGTTAATCTTAGGGTTTAGAAACTCTTTTTTCTTCAGGAACCACAGGAAGAGTGTCCGCCCAAACAACTTAACTGTAAACATTTTAGCCTCTTCTTCTGGAATATTTTCTTTGAGATGAGCTACTAGATGATCGAATTGTTCAATGAGCTTATTATAAAAAAGCTTGTTGACTGGTTCGAAATCAAAACTCTTCCAAAGATGTGCCCTGAGCTGTTCTTTGTATGTACCACTGGTTGGATCAAGTTCTCTACGAATCTTAATCCAATTCTCAAGGATTTCTTTCTGTGTATGTGAAAGGGTTTCATGAAGCTCAAGTACACGAAGTTTTAGTTTGTATGAAAGAATAATATATAGCCGATCACATGACTCAGATAACACAAAATCAATACCAAGATTAGCATTTTCATTATTGACTGGATCATCCTCGTAATTAGGGGTAAGTGCTACTAACCACGAGAGATTAGCTTTAGTAGTGTTTTTTACCCAAAAGAGCTTAAGGTCGATTGGTTCATCACTCTCATGCGGAATATTATAGGCAGCTGCTTGGTTGCGAAGCATTGGGGCACTGACAAATCGAGTTACTTCACGGTCGATAGACCTGTGAGTTAACAACTCTTTTTTCTTTGTTTCGTTAATACCTAAAAGAGTAACAAGAGCATCGACAAGAGCTTTTGCCTGGTCGACTGAACATGTCGTACTGAGTTCCTTTAACTTACTGTCTATTTGTTCAATAGTCATATTATTGATTAGTGAAGCCAAACATTAGATCCACTGACTTCACCTCTGGTGCTTCAGTTGGTTCAATCAATAGCTTCTTGAGTTTTTTATACTCAACTTCAGACGGTACATTGCTATTTAAATTACTGTTTATTGATTTAACTAGCCTTGCCACCTTGCGAGCAAGAATCACGTTCCTGGTAGTGAGAGTAGCTCGTAACTTATCCTTCTCTTCAGCTTTCCATCCATATTCATTTGATGCTCCAAGCACCTTCTCTTTGGTCGGAGTCAATGAGCCGTCATCATATACATCACGAGATATCTGAGGGCCATATTCTTTTAGTACAGATTCATGAGTAGTGCGATTAACGCTAACAGTATCCAATTTTCTCTCATTATCTTCTGTGCGGATCTTTTTCAGTGCAAGGACTGAAGGAATGACTTCAATTGAGTCAGCCTCGGCAGAGTTGCCAAAAAAGACATCCTTTGATTTACCTTCTTCAAACTTAAACTTTGATAGAGTAATGACATCGTCTGGCGTACTAAGATTCTCTTTATGAAGCGTCCAGGTACCAGGGGTAATGCGCTCGATAATGCGAATCTCCTTTTCCGTTGCTGTTTCTAGAAATTTTACTAGATCACTATAGAACAAATCATCAGCAAAAGCGTCGAGTTCTGACTCAAGCTTACCGTATTCCTCATTGGCTTCCTCTGTATTCTCTGAATATATTCCTGTATAACTTCGTCCATCTGTATCTTCTCCAAAGATTGAGGAGTCGTTTCCAATAGTATGCTTAATAAGATCAATCTTTTGATTTATCTTTTTCATTAAATTAAGGAAAGACTCAAGGTCTTCGCCAGGAATAAAATTCTCAACCTCTACTTCAGTAAAAGTGCTTCCAAGACGGTTTATACGACCGTTTCTCTGAATCATCCTAACTGGATTCCAGTGAAGATCATAGTTAATGAGGCGGCCGGCATCTTGCAGGTTTTGTCCTTCTGAGAGCACGTCTGTGGCGAATAAGTAAGTAAGCTCTCCTTCCTCCACATCTTCAGTAGATGCTTTTTGAGCGACGGGCGCAAATCTTTTTGCAGACTTAATAGCAGACATTCGATCACGCCCACTTACAAATTCAGTAACTGGTAAAATGGACTGGAAACGATCATCTGTACTAATTGAATCATTAATATACTGAATTGTGTCAGCAAAGAATGAAAAGATGAGAATCTTTTGTTGTGGGTTTTCTTGATAGTCCTTGAGCAGTCTATTTTTAAGAATAACAATCTTAGAATCATTTTCTTTCAGGATTGAAAGGTGGGCGAGGATTTCATCAATTAAAGCTATTTCAGCCGCTATATCTTCCTTCAACTCAGCTACTTTATAATTATCAGACACTTCTTGGGCTTTTACTTCTGATTTTTCCCGGAGTTCTGCCTCATTAAACTCTTTTTGTTCACCATCATCCACATCATACTCATCAAGGATGTCATCTATGTCTGAGAGGTTAATGATTATGTTTCTTTCGACTAATGCTCTTTCAAAAATCTGTAAACGTTCTTTATACCGTCCCATCGATACTTCAATAGCTGATACAGAGGACTCAAGACGTTTGAGAAACAAAGTTCTCATGATTCCATAGAGACTCAGTTGCATGTTAAGTCTTCGTTTTTCTGTAGCAACGATGTTCATGCTACGAATATCGTCTTTACTTTTACCATAATATTGGAAGTCATACATCCGCCAACGGTATGGAACAAACGAGAGGGAGAGAATTAATTGATACAATTTATAAGTACTACTAGGTGAAGCTGGAGGAGTAGCTTCATGGTCACTGAATCGACCGAGTTGACGAAGGGGGTGCAGAAGTGTGTCCATTGTTTCAGCCAACAGCTCTACAGGCAGTAATGACGTTGCTTCGTATGCATCAGAAATATCAAATAAGTCACGTGGTTGTGGGTATTTTGTATTCTTAATCTTTACCTCTGGGAACTTTTCAATAGTGCCATCAGGTAATTTAATCTCTTTAATTGACTGTCGTGTATTACGCACAACAAAGTTTCGAATGATTGGATCAATAGTCATCCGAGCTTCTTCATAAATTTCTGTTAGATCCTCTTTTCCTTGAGCAATATTTTGCTGAATACGCTTTCGAATATTATCTATAGCTTCGTAAAAGGAACGATTCACTATCTTGTCGTCGTAGGAGGATTTAACTGCAATGGTAAAAATATCCTGATCACCTCTTGCTCCAAGGAGAATCTGGTTAGTTAAATCAGTAAGAGAGTTATTAATTGGCGTAGCTGTTGCTAACAACACCCTAGATGACTCATTATATTCACTCGCTATCCAGTCTGCAAGCAACTCATACCGCACACTATTGTGAGAGCGAAGGTTATGAGACTCATCTATTACAAAAAGCCCAACTGGAGCAAACCTATCAACATCCATCTGATTTTGCATCTCATTTTTATTCTGTAGAGAAATTACCCTGGCGTTATGGATTCCTTCTTCAGCCAGCTCAGTTTCCCAATGCCCAACCAGGGTCTTTGGAGCGACGACCACAACTCTTTGATTCGGATACTGCTTAATGACTCCAATAGCACTTATAGTCTTACCTAACCCCACTGAGTCAGCCAACATAGCGACTCCATATTCATCAAGTATTCGAGTTAGGTTCTTGACGTTGCTTTGCTGGAAATCAAATAAAGTTTTAGATTTAGTCGCAACTATCTCTTGCTTTTCGGCATCAATCTTACTTTTATATACTTCCATTAGAGTACGAAGGTAAAGTTCTCTAGGAGAAAATAATGTATCCCCATGCTTTGAAGTACCAATGAGCTCAGAAAATTCACCTGTCCAATCTTCAGTAAGTTCATCATTCCACATATGATTAAACCAAAAAAGGTGCCCCACTTCTTGTTTCTCTGATTTTGGCTCGAAGGCTACAACTCTAACGTCCGACTCTAGTGCGCTGAGCTCAAGGTTGGTAGTCATTCCGTTCCTAGTAAAGTTAGACGACCCGATGATTCCTACAGCGTTATCTGAGGCTTCGTCGCCAAAAATGTAGCACTTAGCATGTAAAAATGTTCGTCTATACACCTTTACCTCGAGTTGCCCACTATTGATAAGCTCCTTCATCTTAATCACAACTTGCTTTAGTTCAGGAGAAGGACTTATCCTTTGAAGATCATCAAAAAAATCCTGATCTGGATAATCTGGTTCTGGCAGTTCAATTCCAGACTTATTATCTCTTTTCAGCAAAGGTTCACGCCCTATGAGGATCCTTACTTTCTCAAAGTCTTTTATGGACTCAATGACTAGCCTCATACCCTCGATATCCCAGTATCCAGTCGCTACTGAAAGATACTTATGATCAGGAGCTACTTGCAAGAATGTATCTAAAAATATCTTTCGTTGATTATCTATGATGTTGGGGAGTTTCATAAATTAAGAATATCATTTTAATGGTTATTATCCAATTTACTTAACCTTAGGCTGTGGCTGGGTGTAATCACACAAAGGATAGTTCTTACAGCCGTAGAAAGCACCATGCTTACTCTGTCTTTCAACTAATTCACCATGACATTGGGGACACTCTTTTTTCGCTTCCAGCTGTAAGATTCTAGACTCATTCTTTTGCAGCTCCTTTACAAATTTAGATTCACCTCCCTCTTGCGTAATTATATAATTTGCATTTCTAGCTCTTGTTATCGCAACATAGAACAACCTTCGTTCCTCAGAATTTTTGAAGTCGTCCCCTTTGCGCAAAACAAGTTGCACCAGAGGATCATCAACAATTTCTGAAGGAAATCCAAACTGCCCATCATTTACATCAATGAGAATACTATAGTCACGAGTGGCTCCTTTGGCCTTATGGACGGTTAAAAACTCTATCTCCAGCACCTTACTAAACCTTGCCTTTATTTCACTTAGTCTGTCAGGCCTATTATGATTATATCGTCCTAGCAGCAATACAGAAGACTTCTTTTTTTGTTCTGGTTTAACTCTATCTTGTATTTCTTCCAATAGGTTTATTATTTCTTGATCTGGAGATGAACCCAAACCACCTTTATATGTCCTAAAGTCTAAGGCATTGTAAAACTCGTCCACTTGGGAATCGGCCTTGAGACTCTTTTTTAATTGAGCTGGATTTTTTTGAATGAAATCGCTTGAATAATCAAGTATTTTATTATTAAAGCGGTGGGTTGATTCTAGCCTGCCATGATATGTATGCCCAAAATACTCAGAGAAAGAAGTTGTTATAGAGATGTCACTACCTGTAAACCGGAAAATAGACTGCCAGTCGTCACCTACACAAAACAGCTTTGATCCCTCATTTTGATCCCGCAACGCTTTGAGTATGCCGTATCGGCCGACAGACATATCTTGAAACTCATCAACAAGAATGTACTTATATGGATGTTTGAACTGACCAGACTCAATATACTTTGTAGCTTTAATAATCATGTCATTAAAATCTATTTCATTATTGTCTGCCAGATATGATTCATAAGCTCCGAACAAATATACAAATATTTCTATAAATGTTATAACTCTCTTATCACCCTGTTCGTTCGCCATTTCCCTTAAACTCTCAACAGATACACTGTTTGACTTTACTAAGGTAAGGAATGTATACACTAAATCTATAAAGGGAGAAAATGTTTTCCCAACCATTATTTTATGTAATATTTCATCAAGAGGACGCTGCTCCATTTGCACCCCAACATTTTCAAGGTTTTGCTTCAGATTTCCCAGTAAGTCTCCAGACCTTTCTTCGTATGAATAAGACTCGATGAGTGTTCTGCCATATTCCTTATGCACATTACGAGCATACTCCATTTTTTCTTGATATCTCTTGGTGGCGGCGACACCGTTGTCGCTATTGAAGAATGCAGGCACACTACCATCTTTATTTATTCCAAAGTGTTCAATAGTAATGTTGTACTGAGACAAGAAGAAATCTGGTTTGTAAGATGTAAATCTTGTACTTTTTATACTTTTATCGAATGTATGCTCGTACACATACTCAATGTTGTGTAGGTACAGAAAGTTAGCAATTTTTAACTCTTCAAAACTTTTCACTATATCACCCTGGAAAGTTACGAGCTTTACTGATTTAACATATGAATAGTATTCATCTAAAGTGTCGAAAGACTTAAGGTCTGGTTGAGGATAAATGTAATAGAGAAAGAAGCTGGCTACCATCACTCTAAGGTTCTTATCTATATTTTTGTCATACATTGCTTTAGTAAGCAGATCTTTAGCTTTTACATCTGCGTTTGTAGCACCTCCAAAAAGAAGGTCAGGTTTATTACCTTCAACCTCCCCGATGATTCCATATCCAAAAGCATTGAAGGTTTTAACTGTGACACCATCACCAATTTTTATTTTTTTTAGATCTTTACGCATGTCCCCGACAGCGGTTTTGCTGAAGGATATTAAGAGAATTTCCTCCTCGGAGGCTAGGTTGTTATCCAAAATATACGTAATCTTTCCCATGATTGTTGTAGTCTTCCCTGTTCCAGCTCCAGCAATCACAAGAGTATTGTCTTCATCATGTAAAATTGCCGTTCTTTGCTGGTCATCCAAAGGGTAGTCCATTAAAGAGTCGAATAGGTCTTTCTTTATGTTCTTTTGTTTCTTGACAAATTCTTCGTTAAATTCCCTACGTGTACCTTCATCAGTACAGAAACATATCCTAAAATCGTTCAGCAACTCTTTAACGTGTTCATTGAAAAAGAAGCCAGTGTGTCCTTGAATTTTATCGTCAAGGTATTTGTATTTATTTCGCCATTGTTGATCTGAGTGATTAGACACATAAATTTCACCACTATACAGCTTCTCGAAATCAACTATTGCCTGCCTGTATTCTGATTCACTCTCTAGAATAGATGAACTTAATTCATTCGTGCGTTCCAAAAGAGCCCATATGCCTATAACTGAACCAACCAAGAGTGCTATTAGTAAGAAAGTCATCATATGATATAAAGTAAGGTATCTAAAAAATATTAAATTTCAGTTATGTATCGACACTTAGAGAATGAGTTACACCCAACGAAACGTCCTTTACGGCCGTTTCTTTCTACTAATTCTGAACCACACTTCGAGCAACTTCCTTGTTACTCACCAGACAAAGACATTATTTTAGTTTTTGATTTAGTAAAAAAAAGAAACAGAGGATCCAGTTAGCAAGACTAATGGAACCATTGTATTTAAAAACATTAGCATTTTAAAGGATATTATCCAATTTATAAAAGCTAGTTAGGCACTTTTCTATAACGCAATCTTACCAACACACCATCGGATCTACACCATACGCTCCCTCAATATAATCAAGAATCTCATAGTACCCTCCCACTTCATCAATAAGACCATTCTCTAGTGCCATTTCGCCCATCATTGACGAACCATCAGCAAGAGAACGGACTGCCTCACTGTCCATACCGCGATTTACTGCCACAGCGGTAACAAATGCTGCATGTGTGATGTCCACGTCTCTCTGGAAAATTGCTTTCTCTTCTGCAGTAAGGACCTTCTGAGGATCTCCACTGTCTTTAAATTTTCCTGAGCTTATTTGGTTGTATGTATAACCATCTTTCTCATTAAGCTTACTCTCATCAAGATATGACATAGTTACACCAATGCTCCCTATGTCAGACAGGGCTGATGCAAAGATATAGTCACCTGCTGAAGCAACCCAGTATGCGCCTGAAAGTCCCGACTGACGGATTTGAACCACAACAGGCTTCGTTACATACGTCTGAAGCGTATCAGCAAGCTCTTGAGAAGCTACAGGCGTTCCTCCGTATGAGTCAATCTCCAAGAGTATCACTTCAATATTTGGAGTGTCCTCCGCCAAGCTAAGGTAGTATGAGATATCCTCAGAAGAAGCTATGTCATCGGTACTTTGTAGTTCTGGGTCGTAGTACGTATATAAATCACCATGGAACTGCACACCAGCTACTGTACATCCATCCCCCACGTAGCTATTTCCGTACAGATCGTCGTCTGCGTACACTTCACTCTCAAGATCGCTGGCCCACCCAATCCCTAGTACATACTGCACCTGATCCCAGATGGTGATAACCGAAGCCATGAGCACCAGACCAATAATCACTTTCTTCACATAACTTAGTTTATTTGTAGGTTCCATATGTATTTAGATTAACACAAGATATCTCTTGTGATTCCTAGTAATTGTTTAGGGGCACTAATGAGGTCGACGTATTGAAGAGACTGGTTCTCTCTACACCGATCAAGCTCTGCGTGTTCCTCTTCACGTAGTCCCAAGGAAAAGTAGAGATGACCAGAATATACAGTGGTCACCCAAAACTGAACTGCTAGAAAGCTATGATGAGTTACTAGAAAAACTGAAATAAATATGAATGAAGACACACATACATCACTCACAAAATTTTCATCTTTAGCAAATTGGGGGACAATCGGTCACCCAAACGATATGGATCGATTTTGGGATTTTGTGATAGAAGCCTTTGAAAATGGAGATGTAACTATTACATCCGACCAGTTCCATGAGTCAGTTAAAGAAAACTGCCACGACGAAGAAACCTTAGATCGTATTTTTATTAAATATGAAAGCGGAATTGACTTACTGAAGCGTTACACTGAAACCAGATCTTCCTCATAACAGTTTCGAAGTTCGTCCAACATGCGGAGCATAATAGAACTAGTAGTGTACAAATCGCCCTTTTGACCTTGTGTCACTAGGGTTTTTTGTGGTTCTAACCTGTTAGAAATCGCTTTTTCTTCTTTAACCATCTTTTTTATTACATCAAACGGAATAGCCCATGAAATAGACAGTTTGTTGTCTTGCAGCGTGAGGTTCGAACTTAAGGTGGAAAAGATATTAATCTTGGTCTCTAACCCCCCATTCTCAAAGGCAGATTTTGCTTCTTTTGCAAAGCTGAAACAATTTTCTGCAATCTTAATCCAGCTATCAACTCTCCCATCAACATCATCTAACATGCCTTTAAGATGGCTCTTTTCAGCCACTGAAGCCTCTTTAGCAGTCTTAAACTCATCTTCTGTTAGTTCTTCATTAGCTCGCATTCTTATCAGATTGTCAAGCTTCTGTACGGATGAGTCGTACCGCCTCCTATGCGCACCCAGCTGTGCACCACGTTCGTGTATTTCAACTTCATGCTTCTTTTTCAGTTCTTTGATTACCCAGTTGTGCAACTCTTTTGGTATTACTATTTCATCAAGTACCGAAAAGAGAAGTTCTCCAAGTTTTTCTTCACGGATTGAACCTTGTTTACAATTCGGGTCTTTACGTTTAGTACAATGATAATAAATGTATCTGTGAACTTTTCCATTCTTAGGTCTCTTAAACTTTTCTTCAGCTGTCACCATTGCTCCGCATTCTCCACAGTAAACAATACCCCTGAACTTAAATGTTCCTGCACTTTTCTTCTTAGAGTTTGGGGCTCTGTTTTTGAAAAACATTATCTGGATTCTGTCATACTCTGCTTTTGTAATCATTGGTTTATGGATTCCTTTGTACCAGTTACCTGAACCAGAAGGATACTCAAACTCTCCATAATAAAATGGATTATGAAAAATATGGTATATAGCACTTCGAGATACCTTCTTCCCATTCTTTGACCTCAGTGCCAATTTTTGATGAGCCATTTCAAGAATCTGTGGAGGTGTGTATTTACCAGAAAGCATCCAATCGAATAGTTTACGAACTTTCTTGAAACATTCTTCATCTGGAAATATTTCCTTATTTCCTTTCTCAGCATACTTATCATTCCTGTACCCGAATGGAGCTTGGGAAGGATAAATACCCATTTCAACTTTTGCTCGTAGACCACGCTTTACATCAACACCCTTGTTGTCGTTCTCAAGCTTTGCCTGTCCAATCGAGAACAGCAGAAAGAACATTTCCATTGGAATATTGTTACGGAAGATTTGTGATGGTGTACGTATCTCGATAAGCAAATTGCTTTTCATAAGTTCATCAAGCACCGCCAGGTCAGAAATATTCCTTGAAAGGCGATTTGGATGCCAAACCAACAAAGAGTTTACTTCTCCACTGCGGATCATTTCAACTAACTTGTTGAATACTGGCCTTCCAGGGTCTTTGGCTGAGTGTGACTCCTCAAGTACTAAATCTACTTTAATATTGTCGCGTTTGGCAACTTCTATCAATTCATTTTTTTGAGAATCTATTGAGGCAGCTTGCTTATCATCTTGTTCTGAAGACTTACGGGCGTATACTACATATTTTATTTCTTGATTTTTCATGTTCGTTACTCATTTTAATTGTGCCTCAAAAATCACTTTTTGACTCGCTTGCTACCCACGGGGGGGTCTCTAATGTGCATTTTAACAGTGCTTATTGTCGACACTACTTTATAATGTCTTTATAAATAGCGTTATATAAGGATTGTCTCTAATGTGCTAAATTGCCCATAATGTGCATTACGGGTAATTAACTTATGTACTCAGCAAAGTAGTTAAAGTTCTGAAAATGTTGCTTACACATGATATCCATTGCCTTTGACATGGTGGTCTTATGATATCTAGCCATTTGACGAATATGTGGTGACCATTCTTTACTAACTCTAATCTGGTTTGTAGTTCTCTTTTTCATAGTTATTATTTACATTTTTAAATACAGCTTCATAAAGCCCAACCAAAAGCTCAGCACTTCGCTGTGCCTCACTGTCAGTAAGATCAACCTCACAGTTGTCTGTGAAAATCTTCTTGTATTCTTTTATGCTTTCCTTTGTCAACATAAACAGGCTTATGAGTTAAGCCTAGATGTCGACAGTCATATTTATCTTTCAGTCCTGTTAGTTCCTATTACTTCCTACTATTTCATATCTGCTTTAATCTCATTGAGATTTATTTTGAGTTTTTGTAAGTCTTCTCGCGTTATTGGATTCCTAAAGTAAACACCATCTACTGACGCACCGGAGAAAAACATTTTTCTTAATGAACCTTTAAAGTTTAAATCACTCAGAATCTGATTTGGTCCATTGTAACCATCAACTTCTTTCATGAGAATATCTTTTGTGTGAGTTATGTTTGGATTTTTAGTCACATACTCAATAAACTGATAATTGATACTTTCAAAGTTTGGTCGAGCTATTCTCTGTCCGTTATAAAAAACTTCACGAGACTGAGGGTCAAATGTTATTTCAGCAACAATTTTAGTTTTTTCATTAAAAGAAAGTGGAAAATGTAGACAAAACACCGATCCCACAAACTCACTGGTCGATGTGCCTTGGGTGCTAGAATAAATAGGCTCGTACTTATAATCATTTATAAAACCTTCTTTCACCAAAATATCTAGGACTCCTTGTATTTGTGAGCTAGGCACCCCTACTCGTTCTGCAAAATCATCTTCAAGACATTTTGAATAGAATCTAAATGTATCTGTACCTCGGTCGTATCCTTTATTCATTTCAACACCCAAGGTAAAAGTTTCTCTGAGTCCTTTTCTCACACACTCAATTTTTTCTATGGCTTCCATGATGCTATTTTGTCGACAAAATGTCATAATGTAAAGACCCAAAAACAAAAAAGGCCTAAACTATTGATATTTCAGTGGCATGGTCGCAAATCGAAGAGTACAAACAACCCGTTATCAGGGCGTACTCTTCGTTGCATAGGGAAACTTATGTAGGAGCTTCGGCTCTCCTGGTAGCGGGCTTTTTGTGTTCGGCTTCCAGATTACTAATCTAAGTAACTTCTATGGATTCATTCAAAATGGACGAAAAAGAAAACCTCATCAACTCAATTAAAAAACGACCGGTTTTAAGCATTCTTCTTCTGCTCTTCGTTGCGTGGTTATGGGGCTCAATTATGTGGAGTGACATTAATCATAGTCCTGCCCCAGTTGCACAGCAATCCGATGTCGCTGTTGAACAAAGAGATATAGTTGTGATAAACCAAACAGTGAAAAAAGTTGAAGGCAAATACCGCTACTTCTTCGACATCAGAAACAATGACGACAAACCCTTTAGTGGTGAAGTAGAAATAAAACTACATAAAGAAAACGGTAGCACCCTTGGTAAGGGAGATTTTGGCGCAACTGCACCGATTGGACCAGGTCTTGGTGATTCTGTACACATTGATGTAAACACCGGCCCAGTGCCCATTTTTGCCTCTGAAGCGGCTATAACAAACTATACCTATGAAGTTGTCTCTAGCTCTCAAATTGTGTCTTCTGGTTCAGGAGATATAGTGGCACCTAATACAATCGAAACTTACTAGTATGCTCACTATCAAGAAGGTATACACGTTAATACCTTACAAAGAAAGATAATCAAACGAGAAAATCATAAAATTGAGGTGACACTGGGAGGTTTGGCTAATTAGCTTTTGACGCATAGCAAGAAAAGAAACATAAATAAGTTTACAAAGCCTTTTTGTAAGGGCATACTAACTATAAACATGGCTTTACTTAAAGAAATCACCAATATTCAAAAACCTCAATGGCTACAGGTTAATGATACAGACACGAGCTGGTCAGTCACAGGACTCAATCGCATAAACATTGTCTTTGGAAAAAACGGATGTGGTAAGTCTAGTCTCTTGAAAAATATTGCATCCAAAAGGAAAATCATAATGACTGTGCCTATGCCTGAGTCTAATATGCCAATTGCCCAAAATGTACTTTTTCAAAAAACTAGCCCAGAGAGAGGTGGTGTCTATAAGACGGATGGAAATATCGGCACAAACATTAGTAACGACCCAAACTTCATGGCATCTAGTAATCTGGAGAACGAAAACAGGCAGTTTCGTCACATAGTATCTTCAGGATTTGAAAGACTGCTAGCGAACCAAGCTTTACACCGACCAGAAGAAGTCGGTCAAATTGTGGTAGACGCTATTTCTGATTTGAGCATGTTGATTCCAGTAAAATATTACATAGACAAGTCCGAGACAAATCTTGTTATAAAACGAAAAGATAATGACGAAATAATTGCTTTTGAACATTTAAGCTCTGGGGAAAAAGAAATGTTTTCGCTGGGCCTTGATTGCATTATCACAATGCATCTGCAGACGGATGTGGAACATAAAGTCCTGTTAATTGATGAGCCTGACGTGCATGTACATCCAGATTTACAAAAAAACTTTATTGATTTTCTAGAAAAATAGTGTCCAGGGTAACCCTTGACATTAACGTAATATCAAGGGTAATCCTTGATATTAGTTCATTCTTAGTGAACGCAGTCAGAAAGCTCTGCTTACGCCCTGTACGGACAAACTTTCTTGAACGTTTTTTAGAAGTAAACTCGTATACTCTTTCTCACTTTTCGGAGAAATGCCCGAAATTCCTGACACCTAAGCATTGAAATAGTATTTCATACTGGTATAGTCTGTATATGGATAATACTCTAGAAAAGTACCCGGCTATAGTAAGATACAACGAGCTATGGGAACAAGGGGAGGTCTCAAAGCCTGTCGTGTTTTTAATAGGAGGCTATGCCGGTACAGGGAAAAGTACACTTGCTAAAGAAATTACGAATTATTTTAAGAACATCAATGTGCTTCCTACTGGAATTATTCGATCAATTTTACGTGAGTATGTAAGCAAGGAAAGTAATCCTTATTTATATGCACACACGTACAACCTTCACACCTTTTTAAGTGAAGAATCATCTCGGAATCAAGTCGCTGAATTATATGAAAAACAAGTAGCTCCAATTTCGAGTTCAATAAATCAGATTATTGATTTTTCCAGTACAGAAAAGCAACATTGGATAATCGACGGTAACCACGTCTTACCAAAATACATAAAATGGGATGATAGAGTTATTTTGTTCGAATTTTATTTACAAGTTACAGATGCCAGTACTCATCGTAAGTTACTTGGTGGACCAACACACAATAGAACCCTTGATAATGAGCAGTTCCATACTGCTCGGAAGTTACATGATTACACAGTTGCCAAAGTTACTGAGGCTAATAAACTTTTATATGAATACAATTTGGCAACCAAGGAAGTACTTTCCTTGGTTGATCAAACACTCAGCAGTTACTTGGAAAAAAATCATAACTAACACTAAACTCTTAGCTAGCTGTATTATCGAACACGATCATACAATCCTTATGGTTAGTGATGAGCAAAATGAGTCCTAAATAGGGTTCATTTTGCGTAGATAGTTAACAGTTCAAATTTATGTTGAGTATTGACACATTTGTACCTACTGATACAATTTAATTAATGCAAATACAAAGTCTTGCAACACAATTCCATACAACATGGTGGCACAACCGACAATTTCGTCGGTCGGGTTTTGTGCTGTAAAATTTTGATGTATCTCTTTTTATGAACAAAACTCGCTCGATGAATATCGAGCGAGTTTTGTCATGTGGCAAAATACATAGTTCTTTACCAACCAAAAGGAGTAGCCTTATGTTTCTGTGGGTGTTTGACAATGACGGTACTTTGTACCGGGACGCTGGAGCTTCTAAGCAGTTTCAAATTATCTTTAATAGATATGTTTCTAAGGAATTCAGAATACATGAATCTAAAGTCGTTGAAATGATTACGCAACTTAAAATCAAGTACGTAACTGATTTTTCTATTGTTGCAGTCATGAAAGAGTTTGGAGCTGATTTCCAAGAGATTGTAGAACAGACGTACATGCAAATAGATCTTGATGCATGTGGAGTTCCTAGAAACTGTTTGGAGAAAAGGAATGCTCTTCAAGCAATATCTGGGGACAAAATTGTTCTCACCAACAATCCTTCTGAGTATGCAAAACGAGTCTTGGATCATATGGGCATTAGTAACTGTTTTAAAGGCATTATTGGGATGAAGGAGATGAACTTTCACCTAAAACCTCATGTGCTTGCTTTCAAGACGGTGACAAAACGATTTCCTGACTATACAGAACACATCTTGATTGACGACAACATTCAAAATCTTGATACTGCCAAGACCCTTGGCTGGAAGACTGTTCTGTATTGTGAGCACGAACTATCAGATGAGGTTCATCACACAGACGCCATAGCAAACAGATTCATGATACGTGAGACTAAACAAGCGGCGTATGCAGAAGGACACTGGTACTCATATGAGTTGGGTTACTGGAAACCAGGGCTACTTCGTAAGCTTTGAGATATGGGAGGGGTGTACCCTCCCATATTTTTAATAATAAAAAATACTATGCAAACAAAACAAAAAATAATTATCGATACAGATCCTGGGCATGATGATGCGTTAGCAATTATGCTTATGCATGGCTGTGAGCATATTGAGATCCTGGCTATAACCACTGTTGCTGGAAATAGTGACATACAAAACACGACAAATAATGCTCGCTACGTACTAGACTTAATCAGTAGTGATGTACAACTACACTCTGGGTCAGAGAAGCCTCTTAGCAGACCTTTGGTAAAAGCTGATGTTCATGGAAAAAGTGGACTAGATGGGGCTGAGGTACTAAAAAAAGAACCCCTATTAGGTGATGCTGTTGAAAGAATAGTTGAACTCATAAGCACGTATCCAAATGAAATTACAATAGTAATGCTTGGTCCCTGTACTAATCTTGCTAAAGCCTTTCTTCAGGATGCAAAATTACCTTTACTAGTAAAAGAGGTTGTTATTATGGGTGGAGCAATTAACGTCCCAGGAAACAAGAGCCGAACTTCTGAATTCAACATCTTTGTTGACCCAGAAGCGGCTGACATTATTTTTAACTCCAAGGTTAAAAAGACTCTTGTTCCACTTGATGCGTGTAATGACATCTACTTATCACTAGAAAATTTTGATGAACTCAAAGAGCATATCTTATATGGACCTGTGCTTGGAATGATGATGCCATACATCAAGGGGATACAAAAATTTGAGAAAACTTCAGGCGCACTCATGTACGACCCTCTTGCAGCATATTACATAGTGAATCCATCTGCGTTTGTAGTCGATGACATGAATATTCAAGTCGAAACACGTGGTGAGCACACTCTTGGTATGACAGTTGCTGATAGGCGACGTTGCGCAGATATAACTCCAAACATAAGCGTTGCTACAAAAATTGATGGTGAAAAGTTTAAGAAAGATTTCTTTACACTGCTTAGAAAGCTCTAGAAATCTGATGGTGCTGTAGGCTGTCACTTTAAGGATAAGGAATTGCCATATGGGTTTGTGTTGTATATAGTACGCACTTCGCCTGGCGCACATGAGCACATGAGTGTACTGCTATAGCTAGAAATGATAATTACTGTATACTGCTGGCATGGCAAAACGAGCAACAACATTACAACAGAAAAAAGGATCTCGACATTCACATAAAACAGTGAAACGGCTCGCTATAAAGCAAGAAATGCTGGCAGCAAAAGCGAGTAAAGGGAAAAAGAAATAAACTCACAAAACCACTCAAAGGAATACTTCCTTTGAGTGGTTTTGACTGTCACTCCTCCATGTACTGATTGGAACACTTTATATACACTGGGCATGCATTGTAAAAGCACTCCAAGATATCTGCTTTCTACATGGTATACTTTTTAAAAGTTTAAAATAAAAATATCTATGAAAATAGAACAAAAAATCTGGACTACAGAAGGTGGTTGGCAGCAGCACGGGAATACTCTCGGTACTGCAGAGCCGCAACTAGTACTTGTATTTGGAGGTCGAGAGGAATTGATGATGGAGGAACACCTTACTACCCTGAAGGACTCATACCCTACAGCTGATATTGTGTTAGCATCAACTGCTGGTGAAATTGCTGGTACTATTGTGCGTGATAATTCACTCTCTGTGTGTGCATTGCATTTTGAAAAAACAAAAACGGTAGTTGTATCAGGAGAAATTAGTGAAGGCGATTTTGGAGAAGCTATAGGGACTGAACTTGTGAAAAAGCTGGACACTGAGAACCTGCGACATATAATGGTATTTTCAGATGGCCTGAAGGTAAACGGTACAAGTCTGGTTACAGGGATTCTTGAACACCTACCTGACACAGTGTCGGTAACTGGTGGCTTGGCTGGAGATGGGGCTGATTTTGTTAAAACTGTTACTGGGCTAAACGAAACACCAGTGTCCGGGAAAGTTGTACTGATTGGATTCTACGGTAACGACATCAATATCGGATACGGATCACTTGGCGGATGGGACTCATTTGGACCGCTTCGAACGATTACTAAGTCAGACAAGAACGTGCTCTATGAGTTAGATAACAAACCCGCTTTAACCCTATACAAGCAATACCTAGGTGAATTAGCTGACAATCTCCCTAGTTCTGGTTTATTATTTCCATTAAATCTACATATGGACGATGACGAGCATGGTGTCTCAGTTGTACGTACGCTTCTGGCTGTTAATGAGGATGATCAAAGTATGACCTTTGCTGGAGATTTACCAACTGGTAAAAAGGTGAACCTTATGAAAGCTAACTTTGACCGACTCGTAGACGGTGCAGCAGGGGCAGCAAGTATGTCTACGCAATCACTTGAAAACAGTGTCCCAGAACTCGCAATCCTCATTAGTTGTGTTGGACGCAAACTAGTACTTAAAGGTCGGGTTGAAGAAGAAACAGAAGCAGTTAAGAAAACCCTTGGTGGAGACGAGTCTACGTTCATAACTGGATTTTATTCATATGGAGAAATTTCACCAGTAACCGCAACTGAGAAACAATGTCAGCTTCATAACCAAACGATGACCATCACAACCTTCAGAGAAACTCTATAGCACTATGGATAAGACACTCGCACGACAACTAACACGGATTTTTGGTTCAACAGAAGAAGTGCCCTCTGGATACGATGCGTTAATTCAAGTTGTTAATCAGACATATATTGATTTTCAGGGTGAATATAAGTTAATGGAACGCTCTCTTGATATTAGTTCCTCAGAGCTTACTGACTTAAACAGTCAGCTACTAAAAGAAGCTGAGATAATCGAAAAAACAGTTGCGACACGAACACAGGAACTTGACCATGAACGTGCGAAGCTTTCAAAGATTGCAGAACATATGCGTACAGGAGCTATGTTGCTTAACAAATCCGGTGAGGTCATTTTCCTTAACCGTCCAGCACGGGATTTTATACATTTTCAAGAAGAAGGATATGAAGGTTCTCTAGAAAAGCTCTATGCTACGTTTTCTGACCAGCCACTTCGTGACTACGTTGCACAGTGTGGCCAAAACCTATCGATGGAAATTGACAACATCGAAGTTGGTAAATCAATATTTCACATCCTCTTGCAGGGCGTTTCTGATGAAACGGATTTCAGTGGTTTACTCGTATGGATCAATGATGTTACCCAAGAAAAACGACTAGAACGCTCAAAGAGTGAGCTGGTGGCAGTTGCATCACACCAGCTTCGTACACCCCTTACCGTCACCAAGGGAAACACTGAAATACTGCTCGACCAATCATATGGGCCACTTAATGAAGAACAGCGTGACATCATTTCACAGACGCATGCTTCAAATGAAAATATGATTGATCTAGTGAATCAAATGCTCGACATAACTAAGATTGAGCAAGGAAAATTTTCTTTTCCAATGACTGACGTCAGTATTATCGATGTGCTTACACAAGTAGTCAGCGACATGACACCACATGCCACAAAAAAGAACATTACAATACTTTATACACCACCAGAAATTGGCTTACCTATACTAATAGCAGAAGAAACCAGACTTTACCAAATCTTTCAAAATCTGATAGATAACGCAATTAAATACTCACAAAGGGGAAAGGATGAATCTTCCATCACTGTTCTGGCTAGTATAGATGGAGATACAGTATCCATAAGCATAAAAGATGAGGGTATCGGTATACCAATCAAAGACCAAAGTAGTCTCTTTGGACGATTCTATCGAGCTTCTAATGCCGAAAAGTCATTCATTGATGGTACTGGGCTGGGACTCTATGTGGTGCAGTCCATTGTGCACTTATTTAACGGTAAAATTTATTTTGTGTCTCAAGAGAATGAAGGTACAACCTTTACTGTTGAATTTCCTGTTATACTAAAAAATAAATAAATATCATATGAAATTAGAAGGGAAAAGAATACTACTAGTTGAAGACGACAATTTTGTTGGTGACATGTTCATTAGGAAATTGAAAGCTGAAGGAGCTGTGTGCAGCCGTGCAAGTAATGGATTAGAAGGAACCCAAAAACTGGCAGAAGAAAAATATAACTTTGACCTGATTATCACCGATGTGATGATGGCTGGTATGGATGGCTATGAAATGGTGAAAGTTATCAAGCAAATTGATGAAGCAAAGAATATTCCTATTGTTGTTCTGACAAATCGTAATAGCTTAAATGAAGAAAACTCTAGAATCACTGAGCTCATCCTTGACGGATTCTTTATTAAGTCAGATACTGATTTATCAGACTTGATTGTTGCATTAGCAAAAGTAATGCAGGTAAATACACCAGCTGACACCGACACCTCGCCTGCTTTGTAACATCATTTTCAAAACACGGTATGCTACTATACTTTGCAGTATGATGAAAAACACAATCAAAGCAACGAGTATCATTTTTATTGGTATTGCCTGCATTGTTGTATGGAGTCTCCTTGTAATCAATGTTGGTGCTGATGTAATCGTCGCTTTTATAGGGGTAAAAAATGGGTATATAGTTTTATTTTTTATTGCTCTTTTTGGTGGTATGTCTTCTATTACTGGAGTATCATACGCAGCAACAATTGTCACACTCGCAGCCGGTGGTCTTAATCCCCTTCTGCTTGGTCTTGCTTCTGGTCTTGGTATCTCTATTGGTGACACTATCTATTACTTTTTAGGCCGACAAGGTCGCACAGCAACTGCAGATACGAAACTAGCGTACTGGGGTGAACGGTTCAGTACATGGCTAATGAAACAGCAAAAACGCTATGTTGTCCTTGGTATCTACTGTTATACCGCCTTTACACCTCTTCCAAATGATCTCCTGACACTGTCTGTTGGATATAGTCGATTCCCGTACCTCCCGGCAATCATCGCTTTAGTACTTGGTAACTTCACCCTTACCACTATTATTGCAACCTTCACTAGCTCACTTCCTGTTTAGGGAAAGTTGCAACTGACTGTCCAATAACTATTTCTATATACAATTATTTCATACGCATTACCTAATTGGAGGTCTATATTTTTGACCAGTACTGATATACTACTATTTATACCGTCAAACAATTGGCATCAAACATTCAAACGACACTCGAATTACGTATTACATATTTAAACTTCTAATTATATGAGCACTATTCAATTTTTCTATTTGTACCTACTAACCATCCCTGTCTTCTTTATCATCGATATGATTTGGATTGGTCTGATTGGAAATAAATTTTATCAGTCTCAGATTGGTTTTTTGTTAGGTCCAGTTAACTGGACTGCAGCCATCATTTTCTATCTTATCTATATTGTAGGGATTATCTTTTTTGCAGTGCATCCTGCATTACTTGCTGGCTCTCTTGGAAAAGCAGTCCTCCTTGGGGCACTGTTTGGATTCTTTACCTATGCAACGTACGACCTCACCAACTTGGCTACGATAAAAGATTGGCCTCTACTGGTTACTGTGGTTGACCTCATTTGGGGAACAATACTCAGTGCAAGTGTTGCTACGGTAAGTTACCTTATTGGTAAAGCATTATTCTTCTAATATGTTTTTACTCCCACTTACTATTGGTGTAATAATCTTCAGTTTTGTAAGTTGTTTGTTCATCATCTCAGTTATCATCCAGCGCAACGACATTGCAGACATCGCCTGGGGTACTGGTATCTTCTTGGTGGCACTAAGTAGCTACCTACTAAACCCTGAACCATCACTACTAAGCACTACCCTCTTACTACTTGCTGCCCTTTGGGGCATTCGTCTCACACTGCGTATTCTGCTTCGAAACATTAAAAAAAGTGAAGACTCACGGTATAAAGTATGGCGAGATACCTGGGGTATATGGTTCTACCCCCGAAGCTACCTACAGGTCTATCTCCTGCAAGGATTTCTTATGGTGGTAGTAGGATACCCATTCATTCACACCGCACTCTATGGTGCTACCCAGGAAGTTGGAGGGCTATTTATACTTGGTTTGTGCGTATGGTGTATCGGATATTTCTTTGAAGTAGTTGGAGACTTTCAGCTTGATGCGTTTCTGGGAGACAAAAGTAATCATGGAAAAATAATGAATACCGGTCTTTGGAAGTATTCTCGTCACCCAAACTATTTTGGTGAAGTCACTATGTGGTGGGGTATCTTTCTTATGATAGTGATGCTTCCTTTTAGTGCTATCGCCCTGATGAGCCCTCTAATGATCACATTCTTAATACTCAAGGTTTCAGGTATCCCGATGCTTGAAAAAGCGTTTGATGATAATCCAGCGTTTCAAGAATATAAAAAACAGACCAGCGCATTTTTTCCATTACCACCAAAAAAAAGACTATCTAGGCTATGAAAAAAATCCTTGTCAATGATGCAATGCAGTCTGGGTATACGTATACTCGTACTGAAAAAGCAGCATCAAACTTTGACCCTGAGTTCAAGCCCCATCTGACTCCACAGGAAATGCTCGAGCTTGGCGTGTTTGGAGGGCTCTATTTTGGTGATAAGCCAGCGGAGTTTCCACGAGCCTGGTTCAAAAATGCGAAGCTTTCTGAAGACAGAAAAGACCATAAAGAACTAAACTACTACAACGTCATTGCCAGCCAACCATTGTCTATCTGGCGAGAGAAAGAATGGATTCATGCTGACGACCCCCGTGGCTGGTTCCAGTGGTACTGTCGGTACTACCTCGGTCGGCGCCACGAAGACGACTCCCGGCAGATAAAACGATGGAAAGCAATCACGCGCCATGTTGCACAGATTGCTCACAACTGTAGACCAGACGACCAGTTCTGCAGACCTAAACAACGCCAAGCTATTTTGCACTGGGCCTACGATCCAAGAAAGCTCTAGACAACTTCCCTTTTGTGTCCTTGGGTGATTGACATTTAAATGAAAATATTGTACTATCTTATTTCAAATCGGAATTGCAGTAAACAGTTATATGTTTATGCGATCTCAAAATGGTTTGAGATTATTATCTTACATATACAAATATGCAAACAGGAACTATCGCACGACTAAACAACGGGTACGGGTTTATTTCACAAGAAGGACAGGAAAAAGATCTTTTTTTCCACGCAAATGAACTTGACGGAACAGCATTTGACGACCTACGAGAAGGTGACGCTGTACAGTTCGAAGTTGGTGAAGGACCAAAAGGACCAAACGCAGTAAAGGTAAGTGTAGTAGCTGCATAATTGCACCCCACACTGACCACAACAAAAGGCACCTCACGGTGCCTTTTGTTGTGGTCGATTTTCAACTTGCCTCCCTGCCCTTTCTTAACGTACATCTGGTTGATGTAGATACCTTTCATACTGTCTATCTTCCCTGTCAGGACCTCTGGTTCATCTGTCGGGCGGATATGCTTCACTTGCGTACCGTTCGTAAGTCTAGAAGAGTCACCTTTCTCTTTTAGGTCTGTAACCACCATTCCTGTGTCTGAGTATCCATATTGCCTACTGGTACAACTAATTCTTTTAGTATACTAGTATATATAACTAAAAGAATAACGTAATTAATTACGTTATTCTTTTGGATTTAAAGTATTACGGTACTTCAAACTGAGACTCTCCTGCGAGGGCTTGTATAATGTTTGTTGTCGTCGTGTCGGTGATTTCTCTTTTTGCCTCTCTTGAGTTAAATGCAACGTGGGGTGTCACAATCACATTGGGGAGATCAAGCAATACATGTTCTGCTGCAAATGATTTCCATACTGCTTCGCCTATCTCAGTATCCTGTGTGAGAAGCTCCATTTCATCAGTAATAAACTTCTCACCTTCATAGACATCAAGTCCTGCTCCTGCAATATGTCCTGACTGTACAGCCCGTGTGAGTGCTACAGTATCAACCAAGTCCCCTCGGGCGGTGTTAATGATATAGGCACCTTTTTTAGTAACTGCTAGTGACTCATCATTAATCATGTGATGATTCTGGGTAGATGAAGGTACATGCAACGTCACAATGTCAGACTCTGCTAGTAGTGTCTGGATACTATCCTGGTATACGATGCCAGAAGTTGCTGCAAAGGCATTATCTGGATATAGATCAAAGGCAATCACGTGCATGCCAAATCCTTGGGCAATACTCACACAATGTCGTCCAATAGCTCCAGTACCAACCACACCAAGTGTCTTCCCTTTAAGGTCAAAGCCTTCAAACTTCTGTACGTCTCGTGAACCATCTGATCGCAGTGCATCATAGGCAGCATAGACCTTGCGCGATAGTGCGAGTATCAGCGCAAATGCATACTCAGCTACAGTCTGGGAACCATAATGTGGTACGTACGTTACGATAATTCCCTTTTCTCGGGCATGCAGACAATCCACGTGGTCAAACCCAGTTGATCGCAATGCAATAACTGTAAGGTGTGGCATGGAGTCAATCATCTCTGCGGTCACTGCTGAATCCACAAATACTGACAGCACTTGTGCATCTCGATGATCTTCAGGTATTTCATTTCTCACAGGGGCAGTTGTGAATACAACGTCATGACCGGCAAGAGCGTTGGTGACAATCTCTCTCTCACCTTCGTACGGTGCGCAATATAGTATTTTCATAGCCGTATAGTACCACCTCTGTGCATTTTATGGAACATTGCTGTTGATAGATTCTCACAATAATTTGAGGTACAATTTCCCCATGAATACAAATATTATCGTAGCGTTCCTAATTGGTTGCCTGATTGGTGCATATGGAACAAGTCTCATCCCCAGAAATGAGTCGTACGCTGATACTGAAAAAGTCCATGTACACTCTGATATTCTCATAGTTATCAATGGAGAAGTATTAGACCTGACAGATGACAAGTATCAATCTACTGCCAAAAGCAGCAAGCATGCTGATATTCACTTGCATGACAATGATGATGTTCTACACCGTCATGCTGATGGTATCACTCTCGCTATGTTTCTGGAGTCAATTGGGTTCACCCTCACTGAAGACTGCCTAACGACAGATACTGGAGCCTCACACTGCAACAACCAATCAAACACCCTTTCTCTCTATGTAAATAAGGAACTCCACCCAAGCCCATTGACCTATATCTCCGCAGAGGAAGACAGAATACTGCTCATCTATGGAGACAGTAGTCCTGAAGCCTTCTTTCCACTGATTACCAACCGAGCGTGTATCTTCTCACATACTTGTCCTGAGAGAGGTACGCCTCCCCCTGAATCCTGCGGACTTACCTGTGAACTGTAATATATGCAATCTTCTTTTACACAACGAGTCTGGGAACTAGGAATCTCTATTCCTTCTGGCAGAGTAACTACCTACGGTGCTATTGCTAAAGCTGCCGGTGGTGGTGGACAAGCAGCCCGGAGTGTCTCGCGTATTCTTAGCAAGTATCCTAACCAAGGAGTAGTCCCTTGGCACCGCATTGTGTATGCAGGGGGTAAAACGTGGCTTACTTCTAACTGTGAAGACAAACGGCGCGAACTCTATGCTCTGGAAGATATATACGTAAATGCAAAAGGCATCATCCAAGACTTCGACGAACTGTTTTTTGATTTTTCAGAACTTACGTAACATTTCATCAGCTTAGACTCAGTCTTTTGTTTGTCATTACTATTTCGCACCATATACACAAAGGTATGTCTCTGGGTATAATTTGCAAAATTTGTTAAAAGTGGTGTGGTACATTTAGATAGAGACCTCTGTACAACATCTCCACCACAGGCGGGTACTATGGCTACAAAAAATACTACAAAGCGTGCGCGTAAAAAAGCACTTATAGAAAAAGAAAACAAGAGAAAGAGCCTCCTGCGAGTCCGTATGATTTGTGGAGCTTTTGTACTGCTTGGCAGCTTTGGGGTTGTTCATTTTATTTTTACTACACTTTCAAAGTCTACTCCACCCCCAGTCGTTGAGCAGGTGCATTTAAACTCTGAGATCAAGCATAAAGTCATTAGTTATTTTGAAGCTAATAATGCTGCTGAAATGATTCCTATCATTAAATGTGAATCCCGTTTCAGACATTATGATACAACAGGAAATCCTCTACAAAATACATCTGGGTCAAGTGCTGTTGGTGTTGCACAAATCATGTCCTCACTGCATCCTGACCCAAAAGTTCTCAAACGCTATAATCTAAAGAATGACACCAACCACACCATTGATGATTTTGATGTGACTACGTTTGAAGGCAATATTGAATATGCACTAGTACTCTACAAGACCAATGGGACCCGCGACTGGGAATGTGCAAATAAGTCCTGATGACACTACCTGCTGCTCATGCAATGCCGTGGTAGGATGTACCCACATATGAATACCATACACACAAACGTGCTCGTGCTTGGAAGCGGTACTGCAGGCAGTAATGCAGCCCGGGCAGCTGTTACGGCAGGAGCTGAAAAAGTAACCCTTATACAACCACGAACCCTTATTAATACCTGTGTAGAAGAAGGGTGCATGCCTAGTAAGAGCATTCTGGCTGGAGCGCATTATAAAGAAACACTCCCTGAGGTACTTACTATTCGTGATGCGCACATCGACAGGCTTAAAAAAGCCCTCACCGATAGCTTGGAAGAGGAGGAATTTGAAATTGTGCGTGGCCTGGCGTCTTTTGTGAATAACACCACTGTGCAAGTAACAGATGCAGAAATAAAGACAGTGTATACAGCCGACAGTATTGTAATTGCTACGGGTTCACATCCATTTGTCCCCCCAATTCCTGGTCTAGATTCTCTTGGTGACCGAATGATGATTAGTGACGATGTAGTGGCAAAGAAAGCCCATTTTAAGACTGTTCCAAAAAAGATACTCACAATCGGTGGTGGACCAATCGGACTTGAGCTGTCTACCTTCTTTCATGACATGGGATCAGATGTACAAGTACTACAACGAGACAAAGCCCTTGGCCTATTTGATCCTGAGTTTGGCGATGAACGCGTTCGAGCCTCTATGGATGCAGGAAGCTTTCCGATTCATCTCCGGGCAAACCTCATGAAAACAGCCCTAACTGATGACGGAGTGCTCTGCACTATCGAAAAAGATGGCGACGTAACAGAAGAACTTTTTGATGCGGTACTCGTTGCAACTGGCCGTGCCTCAAACCTAAGCTCACTGGCACCAGAGAACACCGATATCAAATATACTGACCAAGGTACAATTATCTATGACAACACAATGCAAACAACGGTGGCGAATATATACATCGCAGGTGATGTAACCGGACACTACCAAATACTTCATTTTGCCGCTGAAATGGGAAAGGTAGCGGGACATAATGCAGCAAGCAATGAGGAACCAATTTCTATCAACTATGACAAACTCATGCTCGCAGTTTCCTTTGACCAATTCCCTTCTGCATTAATAGGCCTGATAGAAAAAGAAGCAGTCAGCAGAGGTATCAAGGTCATAACTGCAACAAAGCAATTTAACAGTATTGGACTAGGGATTCTCAAGCGGCAAGAGTACGGGTTATGGAAAGTAGTGGCTGAAGCTGATACTGGAAAAATAATTGGTTCGCAAATACTCGGTCCTGACAGCGCTGGTGAACTCATTCAGATTCTTGTTCCTATTCTGGCAAATGGTAATACGTATGATGATGTTCTGGCGATGACTTGGTATCATCCAACGTACGGGGAGATTATAAAATCTATCGCACGGGACCTAGCGCAGAAACGCCATTCTTTAAAGGCAGGGATGTAGTACCGGAAGGATAATTTAGAGGTATACTAAACTATATGAAACCCTTAATTATTGCCGTAGTATTATTTATACTTCTATTGATGGTTAACAACTATCTCTCATAACAAAAAGACTGATGGCTTCCCATCAGTCTTTTTGTTATAGCTTTCTGATGTAATTACCTCAGAGTATCCTTTGCAAACTCTTTTTGCGAGTCTTTTTTCGATTTCACAAATGTTTCATACTTGAATGCATATATAGATACGAGACCAATTGCTAAAAAAGCCAGAACCATCTGCATATGTTCGGTGTATGTCGCTGAATTGAATAGCAACTCAAGTAGGCAGGCAATAATACCAATCTCAAGCATAAACTTCATATCAATATGCCGGAACCGCATATACTCAACCAAGATACGATACGCCTTCATTAAGACTATCAAAATAGCAACGTTGTGGAGAAAGTCTCCATTAATGGTATTAAAGATAGCTTGGCGTTCAGCTGGGTCCAAGAAGACAGTCTCAAACATCAGTAGTGAGACATCAAACATTCCCGTAATAAATGCAATAAGCATATATACCACGAGCGCCAGTGCGGTAATAAAGGCTACGAACGAAATACATCCGTTTAAAAAAGGTACTGTTCTTTCCATTATGTCTAACATTATACCATTACCTAAAATTTTTTTGATAATTTTTCCAC